>SDBV01002714.1_pt1 | contig 26430 bp, 17 predicted proteins | sample 2277081 | NCBI WGS metagenome assembly SDBV01 (sample SAMN10402039, study PRJNA504765) | marine sediment metagenome | isolation source: marine sediment core GS10_PC15, 223 cmbsf | place: Arctic Ocean: Southern Knipovich Ridge | collected 2010 | reverse complement strand
TGGTAATACGTTTCACCTGATCGGATGAAATCGCCGATGATGCTGATTTTATCGGCTGTGACATGTACAACGCACCGAGATAAACATTGATGATGAACTTTTTGCGGATTCCGACTCCCATGAGTTCACAACTCGTACCCTGGATTGAAACTGATTCCGGGAAATTTACACCTTTTATTTCGCGTGCCGAACATATCCCGGAAATACATACGAATAAGAACAGCATAAAAATCCCGGTGATGATAGAATGTATACTTTTCATCTCTCCTCCTTTGAGATTCGGTATAATAGTATTTTAACAGGATTACAGGATAATTATATAAGATTACTTCTTATAAAAAAATGAACATTATAACTAATGTATAGTTAGTTAATTGGAAAAACAAACAATTTTTACCAGTTTTAAAAAGAGATATTTTCGCAATTAATCTTGGATTCCCATTACGGTATAAGTATCTTCAAACAATAAATACATAAAATTCATGACATTACATGAGAATGATACATTGAGTAATATCGACATCATAATAATTGCCATCTATTTTGCCATTGTAATTGGCGTTGGATTTTATTTACGGAAAAAGGCATCAAAAAACCTCGAAGCATATTTTCTCGGTGGAAGAGGCATACACTGGATTGCGCTTTCATTGTCCGGATCGTCTTCGATGTTTGATATTACCGGCACTATGTGGATCGTTTCAATGTTTTTTATTTTAGGTATGAGATCTATGTGGATTCACTGGATGTGGGGAATCATGATGGTTGCTTTTTTTATGTCATACATGGGTAAATGGGTTAGAAAATCAAATGTTGTAACCGGTGCGGAATGGATGATTACAAGGTTCGGAAATGGCCCGGGCGGAAAAATTGCCAGATTATCCTATTCCTTAATGGCGATTACAACTCTTGCCAGTTTTATCGGATACGCCTTTCAGGGGATTGGTAAATTCGCCGCTGTTTACATACCCCTCGAACCTTCGGTATGCGCACTGATAATTATCGGCACTACAACGCTTTATGTGCTACTCGGCGGCTTATACGGAGTCGTATTCACTAATGTCATTCAGACAATCATTCTTGTTTTGTCAAGCATAATTATTTCAATTGTTGCTTACAACAAGTTGTCACCGGAACTCATAAACCGCAGCATACCATCGGACTGGACTTCACTTGTACCGTTATGGCGGCTTGAACATCTGTCCGGAACGGAGAATGCCCAGTACACTCTTTTCGGTGCGCTCGTAATTATCTGGGTGTTAAAAGGCCTTATATTGAATGCGGGCGGACCGGCTCAGATGTATGACTTTCAGACTTTTCTGGCGGCACGGGATCCCCGTGATGCATCAAAGATAGGAGCCGCATGGGGTGTTGCTCAGATCGTTCGGTGGGGAATGACAATGGGTATTACCCTCCTTGCAATAACCGGTATAGCGAGTGTTACCGACCCCGAACAGGTAATGCCGATAGTGATTAAAGATTTCCTGCCCTCAGGATTCAGAGGGTTTGTAATAGCGGGATTCATGGCGGCGTTCATGTCGACTTTCAGCGCTACTGTTAATGCCGGAGCATCCTATATTGTCCGTGATATATGGCAGCCATATTTTAGACCCGATGCCGAAGACAAGCAGCTTGTCAGGGCAGGCTACTTTTCCACTATAGGCATAGTTGTAGTCGGAGTATTATTGGGTTTCCAGGCAAAATCCATCGCCCATATCTGGAACTGGGTTATGATGGCTCTGGGCGCAGGAATATTAATACCTAATTTTCTCAGATGGTACTGGTGGAGAATGAACGGATGGGGATATGCTCTCGGAACTATAGTGGGTATTTTACTTTCTCTTGTAGTATTATTTATTCCCGATCTCCCCATGTATACTTATTTCCCGCCCATTGTCCTTTCATCATTCGCAGCGTGTATTATCGGATCGCTTTTAACTGCTTCGGTAGATGAAAATGTTCTTATAAAATTCTACCGGGTCGTACGTCCCTTCGGTTTATGGGCTCCCATAAAAAACCGTTCCGGGATATCTCCGGCAGAACTTTCATCTCCGACTGAGAGCCCTTCGCTTGCAATTCTAAATACCGTTCTGGGGATGTTTGCCGCCACCGGTTATTATCTTTTTCCTATATATCTTGTCGGGCACTGGCATCTATACAGTCTGATATGTCTCGCGATTGCGTTATCGAGCAGTTTTATCCTGGTATTTACATGGTTTAAAAATCTCCCTGCACCTGGCATTGAGAAGCAATAAATCATTATATATAAGGTTATTCGGTTATCCCTTTTGTTAGGTATAAGTCTATTTATTCACATTTTGCAAAACAGTGGTAAAAATTCAGCTCTCGCTGCCGGTAATAGGTTTCATTCTCTCTTTACGGGCAGCATGAGAGAGCTTCTGATACTGATCCTCGTACTTAACTCGATTCCAGATGTAGGGAGATATGCTCATCAATAAAAGAGGCTTTTAGCGGCGGAATTATCCCGACCCTCTGACACAAACTGACATAAATTAATGAATGAACACATGCCTTTTGAGCCAGGAATTTATCTAATCCATTGATTTTAATGGTCGGGGTGGAGGGATTTGAACCCCCGACATCGTGCTCCCAAAGCACGCGCGCTAGCCGGACTGCGCCACACCCCGATTAAAAGAACCAAATTTATCAATATTTTTTGGATTAGTCAAGTTCAATCCTCATTATATCCGATTTTATAACTTATTTTTTCGATACGAAATTGTTTATCTTGACCATACCCGACAAATAATTTATTATTTATCATAAATATATTATAAAAAATTTTTCGATAGCATGAGTATTTAATAAATCAAACATTTTTACATACAATAATCTGACAATAAGACAATTCATGGCATTATCAGTTCCAAATAAAATCTTAATGTTTCTCTACTTTTTACTTTGGACTCTTTCCTGAAAAATTATAGAAGGTATTAATATTTTGGAGCGCATAGGTATAACCACTACAATCCCTTCCGAGGTTATCTGGGCTGCCGGCGCAGTCCCTGTTGACCTTAACAATATTTTCATAACCTCTGAGCACCGTAAAGAATTCATCAAATCTGCCGAGCGGGACGGCTATCCCCGTAATGTATGCGCATGGATAAAGGGTATATACGGCGCTTTGCAGTACCATTCTGATATTAAGACCGTTATTGCGGTTACCCAGGGCGACTGTTCTAATACTCATGCGCTCATGGAAACGCTGCAGCTAAAGGGGATTCGCACAATCCCGTTCGCTTACCCGTACGATCATGATTCACAGAAGCTTACATTTGAAATATCACATCTGGCGGATGAACTCGGTACTGACATTGACTCCGCCGAAAAAATCCTAAAAAAACTTAAGCCGGTACGCTCACTGCTCGTTCGGCTCGATGACATGACCTGGAGAGACAACTGTGTAACCGGATACGAAAACCATGTCCGGCTGGTGACATCGAGCGATTTCAACGGTAATATCGATAAGTTTTCACAGGAACTCTCCGAATTTCTCGATAAGGCACAGGCACGTGCTCCCTTCAAAGAATCAGTCCGTCTCGGATATATCGGAGTTCCGCCTATACTCGATGATATTCATTCCTTTGTCGAAGAGTATGGAGCACGGTTTGTGTTTAACGAGGTACAGCGTCAGTTTTCACTTCCAAACCGTTCCGGCGGGCTTGTCGGGCACTATCTTGCATATACTTATCCCTATGATATTTTTCACCGGATCGATGACATAATTCCCGAACTTAAGCGCCGAAGAATCCAGGGTGTTATACATTATGTCCAGAGCTTTTGCCACAGGCACATCGAGGACCTTATTATTCGCAAAAAAATTGCGATGCCTGTGCTGACCATCGAGGGCGAATCTCCGGGATTAGTTGACGAGCGTACTAAAATTCGCCTGCAGGCATTTATTGAAATGCTTGAATCATATTAGGATTGTTGAAAAAAGCATGAAGCAGTATGGTGAACGGCGAGAAGATTCTACCATACGCAGTTTCATATTTATGAAATTTGACATACTGAAACTGCCATTATAATACATTGTAATGAATTATGTTAATTTTGAAGCTATTTGGGCGATTTCTTCCGATGAAAGGCTTTCTGCAAAACCGCTGTCGATTGCTGCAAGAACATCTCTGATCTTTCCTTCATCGCCGGATGCTCCCGTTATCAGGCTGGTTTCGGCCGAGATCAAATCTACTTTCCTGCCATCATCTTTCATTATTGAACATATTCCAGTCTCAGGGCATTGTTCAATCCTCATGTGCAGCCTCCTTCATTCGTGAGTTGAAATCCTGAAATTATCCCGGATATTTTGTTTTTGCACTGTTTTCGTTTCACACTAAATCACAGGCATCAACCGGCATCCAATGCTCATCCTTACCTTCCCATTTTACATTGCAGCCGATGGGATTGGTCAGGGGAACGCTCACGGGATTTCCAGCCGCATGCTCCTCCAATGCCCTCTCGAGATCGTTGGCTGTCATGGTACTCGTGTCTCGGGGATTATCGACACCACGGCCGGAGTAAATGAGCTTGCGTTCTGCATCAAAAACGAAAAAGTGGGGGGTTCGTAATGCACCATATGCCAGTGCAATATCCTGTGATTCATCGTACAGATAGAGCCAGGGGAAGTTATGCCCATTCATTCTTGACACCATGTGCTCAAAATCATCTTCCCTATATGTGTTTTTACTGTTCGAATTGATACCGACAAATCTGACACCGTAAGGAGCAAATTTTTCAGCGGTCTGACGGGTGACTTCATCCGAACCGGTGACATAAGGGCAATGGTTACAGGTGAAGAATAGTACGAGGACACTGTCATCCTTGAAATCGGATAGTTGATATGTACTGCCGTCTGTGGCAGGTAATGTGAAATCGGGGGCACTATCGTTTAACTGCAGGGTAAATGCCATACTCTATACTCCTTATTCCCGAATAAATCCGGCTTTTGCTTTCACTGAATTAACATCCCTGTCGGTGCAAGAGCTGTAAAGTCACTACTCCCCTCACTCATGATGGAACGGACATAGCCGCCCCATGAGCGCCATTTGTACCGACTACCGTAATAACCTTTTTTTCAGTCATGATAATCCTCCCGTTTGAATTGGAGTAAAATCGATTGAACTGATAAAAAAGAATATTTTACATAACACGTTGCTTTGCTTTTTATGGTGTCCCTTTAGCGGCCTCTTCGAGAAAATAGATGTCAGGCTTTTCTACAACACCGGCTTCCTCCATGGCTTTTTGTAAATCTTCGGAACCTAAGAATTTCCGTGCGTTGTCGAGAGAATCCCATTCAAAAAGTATGATAACATTGTTGGGATCATCAACGGTTTGGAATATATGGAACGATTTTTCGCCTCCGCTCTTTCTATATTCTACCGCACTGTCAAAGCCATTTTTCCACTTTGTAAAATCCTCGACTTTGTGCCGAATAAGTAAATGAGCCATAACAAAACCTCCTTAATGCTGTGTGCTAATCAAAAAAATCCCTCGGAGTTCTACTCCGGGGCAAAAGGTCTTTCCTCACATACTCACCCGAAGTCACAACGCGATATACGCTCTGGTGGTACGAACCGCGAGAGCGCTTCCCCTCTCTTTACAAGAAAGAGTTAAGGGGTGAGTTTTATTTTTGATACATCGCAGCTCTGCTGCGTAACAGTTCATTATAAGCATATTTTTTAATGTAAGTACTCCTTTGGGGATAGTCAAGCAGGTAAAGTCAGGATATTGAATGAGAAACACATATTTTCCTTTCGTTATTATATTGTACAGCTTTGCCCGGATAAAGTTCCTTACATATTCACATGATTTTTTAACAGCCAATTACCGCGAAAAGATTAACTGATATGCCAGACTATCCATACTTTATGCTAATGGCTCCAACAGCACGAACGCTTGAAGTTGCTGCAAAACGACGACCTGAACCATTAAGAATACGTAAAAGCGATTCTTTCAGTTATACCTTGTTTTTTATTGTGTCTAAAAAACAGGAGCGCCATGTTATTCTTTGGATTGACTTTACAAGGTTATTTAAGTAAATTATTCTGGCAGAGCGCCAACGTAGCTCAGCTGGTAGAGCAAATCATTCGTAATGATTAGGTCAGGAGTTCGAGTCTCCTCGTTGGCTCCAGATTTCAGATGAATTAAGAATTTCGTTATTCTCATAAGGGCAGCAGGGCAGCCGCTTATTTCTTTACCCTGTAAAAAATTATGTTTATCGCGGCAGATATAACATTGACTGCGATTATTTACCGGAAAAGTAAATTATAAGTTACCGACTGCCATGAATCCGGAACCGTAGACCAGAACGAAACAATCGAAGAGACAGTATCAAATCTTAAAGAAGCAACCACGAATTATATCTTCAATAATTTCCTTTTCATCAGAATCATAAGACCTTCATTAACAATGTGCACGGTTAAAGTAATAAGCCATGATAATTTAAAGAAAAACATATTAATTTCGATGATTATAAAAATAAGAATTTCACTCGTTTTTGCATTATTATTTCTGCTCACACATATTTACGTTTCGTCTGCAAATGCCGAAACATCCCCAACTACCCGGCTATCAGGTGAAGATGAAACTTTATCGATTACAGGCTGTTTCATTCAATCATCCATAAAGCTCGATGGTCTCCTGACTGAGCCCTGCTGGCAAATTGCAGTTCCCGCAACAAATTTCAAACAAAGAGAACCCATCGAGGGTGCTCCTGCCACTGAAAAAACTGAAGTTAAAATCCTCTATGACGATATGAACCTTTATATTGGGATAATTTGTTTTGATAAGGAACCGGAAAAAATTGTACATAATGAATTGAGAATCGATGGTAATCTTAAGGATGATGATAACTTCGCAATGATAATTGATACTTTTAACGATAAAAGGGAAGGTTTTTACTTCGCTACAAATCCAAATGGAGCTCGTAAGGACGGGAAGATCGATGGAAACAGTTTATTAAGAAGCAGATTTCGCAGCAGCAGTAGAAGAAGCAGTGGTGGAATAAATGACGATTGGAACGGTATCTGGGATGTTTCAGCAAAAATAACCGATTACGGGTGGTCGGCTGAAATAGTTATACCTTTTAAAACCTTGAGATTCCCCAAAGGAGAAATACAGAACTGGGGTATCAATTTCAAACGTGATATTATACGAAAGAATGAGGAGGTTCTCTGGAGCTCATGGTCAAGGAATGATGGCTTGATGCAGATATCAAAGACAGGTATCCTCTGCGATCTTAAAAACATTCAAAGGGGCAAAAAGATTGAATTCAAACCGTTTACCCTTGGCGGCATGCAAAATGAAGAAGGCGAACCCGGCAGAACTTTCAAGTACGGCTTGGATGTAAAATATCCTCTGGCTTCCGATCTGACTCTTGATTTAACCACTTTTACAGATTTTGCACAGATTGAAGCTGATCAGGAAAAAATAAATTTAACACGGTTCGATCTCATATATCCTGAAAAAAGGGATTTTTTTATCGAGGGAGCGGAAATATTTCAATTCGGGTCACGATACAGCAATCCCTTTTATTCCAGAAGAATAGGAATTACGGAGGATGAGGATGAGAACAGATATCAAGTGCCGATACTTGCAGGAGCTAAAGTAACTGGAAAGGTCGGTAAATATCGTATAGGCCTCATCAATATGCAGACCGATGAAAAAAGTGGACAACTCTCGACAAATTACTCTGTCGTACGTGTTAAAAGGGAAATCTTTGAAAAATCTTTTATTGGAATTATTGCCACAAATCTTCATAGTAATGATAAAAAAAATAAAGTGTATGGTGCGGATTTTTCATACAGAACCGACAAGTTTTTAAAAAATAAAAATCTTGCTATTGAGAGTTCTTATATTGATACGCAAACTCCGGGAATAAATCACGGCACCAGCCACAAAAGATTACAAATTATTTATCCAAACGAATTATTGGATATATTCCTCTATTATAAAGTTGATGATAAAAATTTTAACCCCGAAATGGGTTTTGCCATGCGGCCGGATGCAAAAACAACAATGGCAATAATTAGTTATAATCCACGTCCCGGAATTTCAGCCATTCGGAAATTACGTTTTGCACCCATTAACATGGAATATATAACCGACATGAATAACAGGTTATTAACCCGTAAAATGGAATTTTCACCTTTCGGGTTCGATACAAATTCAGGTGAAGAGTTCAACTTCACGATAACTAATTTATATGAGAATCTCGAAGAGGACTTTGAACTTTTGGAGGATGTGAATATTCCCGTGGGTATTTATACCTGGTTGAACTATGAAACAACATTTCGAAGTAATTCTTCAAGATTTGTCTCGGTTCAACTGAAGTCCGAGTGGGGAGATTTCTTTAATGGAACCAGAACAGAATTTGACACTGAATTAAAATTTAAAGTTAATAAATATTTTTCATTTTCAAACACCATAATTTACAATAACTTCCATTTAAATTCAAACAATTTTGAAACAAAAGAATATGGCATGCGGTTAAACGCGAATTATTCGACAAGACTTACTTCAAAGACATTCATTCAATGGAATAATGAAACAAAAGAATTTAATTTGAATTTTCGCATTCATTTCATTCCGAAAATCGGAAGCGACATATATTTTGTTTATAATCATCTGCTGGACGGTTACAATGATTATAGAACATCATACAATACGGCAATAACTAAAATTGCTTATCTCATTATTTTTTAGACCGGATTATACATTCGTCAGTTATTGAAGGAAAAAACTAATTCCCGGCCGCCACCATTTGTAAAAATGTTATGTCAAAAAGTTTAACGGTTATTATTTTAATTATTCGAAAGCTTTGAATTAATATTTCTCAACAGTAGCGTCCTGTAAAAAATTATACGAAACACATAAACCTGTCAAGTTCCGGACAGATATTCGTACAGTTCGTACAAATTTAACCGAGTTGTCAAGGTCTTGTTAATTCTTCTTTCCAAGCGTAATAATTAGCTATCAAAATCCCTACAGTAAGGAGTAAATTAAATGACCATCAAGACATTCATGTTGCCCCTATATGCCTGTATTCTCTTTACTTGCGTTATTTCACCTGTAGATATAAATGCTCAGGTAAATAACTTCACCGGTGAAGACCTCACAGAATATACTATAGAGTGGACAGGAGAGCGATTTAATGATGGCCGTCCGAGGGTTCCGAACGATATTCTGGAAAGGATGAAAAATGTACCGATTACTCTTGCATATGATATATTAAGCGGTGAAGGGTACCAAAACCAGTATGACGACACTGAATGGGAATGCATCCATCCCGATCAGGTACTCGTCGGCAGAGCCTTAACTGTGCGGTATATGCCGTTTCGTCCGCACATCGATAAAATCAATCAGGAAAAAGATAAAAATGCAGGCGGTAACGGTCAGCTTTACTCCCGTGGCGTAGAAATGCTTCAGGAGGGCGATGTGTATGTGGCCGATGGTTTCGGTAAACATGTGAACGGCGCGGTTATAGGTGACAATTATGCCGCCGCGATCTATGCAAAAACTGGAAACGGCGCTATAATAAACAGTTCCGTGCGCGATCTTGAGGGTATAGCAGGCATCCCCGGTTTCAACGCATATGTGCGGAGCTGTACCCCACAGCTGTGAGCGAAGTCATGATGATGGGAGTAAATTTATCGGCGAAGTAACTGTAATGCCCGGGGATGTTGTTCTCGCGAAACGTGAGGGAATTATTTTTATCCCTCCGCACCTCGCAGAAAAGGTTGTCAAAGCGGCAGAAATTGGCAGTTTACGGGACCGGTTTGGAATTCAAATGATGATTGAAAAAAAATACGGACTGCATCGGATACATGCCCATTGGTCTGAAGAAATCGAACAGAAATTTACCGGTTGGTTAAAAGATAATATCGAAGAATTACAAGTCCCCAAAAAAGATTTACTGGAATATATAAAAAGCCGTGAATGATTGCCGGAAAAGAGCTGTCAACTTTCCCTGAGCGTTTGATGCGGCGGAATCATGTGGAGAAGCTATATCGATATTCGTTTGCGCTTGAACTTATCCCTGCAAAAAAAGCATATATATAAGTTACAATAAAACAAGTGAATTAAATCGTTGAATATTCTTTGTCGGAGTTCCTTGAATTAAGATATCAGGGCACAAGATGTATTACTCATAGTTTTTGCAGAAATAATGGATTTACTTAATTTCATTTATATTCCCGTCACCTGCAGAATAAATTCCGTAAATCCTCTCTCTTCACGGGGTTTATAACCTGCGGCAATGCCAAATTCCACACCGACCAGTGAAAAAATACTTGTTTGTGCCGTAAACGTTGTTCCTATAGATGTTTGCGCAGCTCTTGCCCAGTTACCGGCATTAAATGTGCCTGCCCATCCAGCGCCGTAATCCACAAACAGTGAACTCCGAAGGAGATGCGCATGAAAAAAATTCAAACCATGCCCTCTATCAAGAAACCAGATGGGATAGCGGTATTCAAGAGAGATATTCAGTGTTTTTTTCAGATTGAATCCACCTTCCATGTCCTCGACCTCAAAACCTCGTGGAAGATAACCATCTTTAATAAAATATACAGCGCCGCTCTGATCCTGATGAGCGACAGTCAACTCAAAACCGTGATGTTTTACCGGGGATGGCAGAAACTGTTTTGCCATAACCTGAACATTATGCCCTGAAATTTCGCCGCCTGAGACCGTAATATGTTTTTCGCCCTGTAAGAACAACATCTGTCCACATGATGGTAACATTGAACGTGGGGCTTTATCGGGTATGCGTGCAAACCGCATTCCTCCAAAAACCGAAAAAGCTGTATCCCTTGAATTGTCAATCTCGAATTTTTCGAGTCCGCTGAATTTCCTGTACCGTGTTCCCACAGAATAATTCGATGAAATTTCGACCGGGAATGCTTTGTGGATAACATCGAGGCTCATGGATAATTCACCGCCGCTTTCTCGTACCCAGATATCTTTATGACCACTGGACATGACCTTATTGGCAGCAAAATCATAAATCCGGGCGTTAATCGCTGGCCAGAAAGATTCATTCGCAAAAGAAAGCGAAAATCCCGGACGCTCCGATTCAACACCGTAAAACACAGTCGCCAGATACTCGTTCAATCCGACCGGATCCTTACCCATAAGCATAATCCCATAGACAGATCCCTCCTCATCGGTGTCTATAAAAGGTACATGAACGAAAGGCTTATATGCCTCCCATAACGGTATGCCTTTGTTTTTCAAGGGGATGTACGGTTGGACACGGGAGTAATCGGGTTCATCGAGCTTGCCTCCGGGCTTTACACTTACCGGTCTGCCGGTTTCGGGATCAAAAGGCATTACTCTGATTTCTTTCGTACCTTCGGATACCACAAGAAATGAAAGCATCGTCCCATCATCAGAAACAAGCGGTTCGTTTGCGCCGGTAGAAACGGATGTCAGTTGGAAAAGATGTGCGTTTTCAATGTCCCATGCATATATGTTCCAGATGCCGTCACGTGAAGATGTAAACACGATCCAGCGCCCGTCCGGAGAAAACGAGGGGTCATTATCGCCATAAGTATCCGGGGTAAAGAGCGTTCGAACATCGCCGGTATCGGGATCGACGAGGGCTATGTCTAATTTCCCGCCGGATTTTGCCGAGACCGCAATGGATTTGCCATCGGGAGACCAGCAGGGCGATTGAAAGTACAGTCCCGGTTTCGAAACCAGCTTGCGTATGTTTGTGCCATCCACATCGAGCAGAACAAGTTCTATCCACATTCCGGCACGGCGGGCTGCGACAAATGTATTCCCGTCCGGCGACAAATCGGCAGAAAACAATTGGGCGTTGCGGGTAAGCCTTGTGTGTTTCTTTGTTTCCGGGTCATACACAACCAGATCGGCGGTATTAATCTCACCTTCTCCAAAAGGATGGTAAAAAAATTCCCCGAAATAGAGCCTCCCATCAGATATCTGCCTCACCGGCTCTGTATTGAGCATTATACCGGTTTCAATTTCACTTAATACTTCTCCATTTTCCGGGTCTATCTCAACAATCGCATTCGGTTTTTCAAATCCGGAACGGAGAGCTTTAATAGTTCCTATTTCAGTCCAGAAATGCGTGGAGTATTCATCGAGCTCATGGTTGATCAAAGTTTTCCCCGCCGGGAGTCCGTTAGATTTGGCCGCAGCTTGTATACTGTCGCATCTCGAAATAAAATCATCGAGAAATTCCCGGTAAAATATTTTTGAGGATTTCTTTGTAACATGCTTGATAGCACGCCCCGTACCGAGTATCGGATATTTGCTCTGGTAACCGCTAAGCCGTGCAAAAGCATCATCACCGTAGACCCTGTTCAGGTATTCGACCATAAAATATCCGCTGAGGTAAATTCTTCTTGCTCCGGGGGGTCCGTAGGGAGACATGGTGCCTGCTGCGGAACGGCTCCAGAGGGTGCCGTTTTTAGTGAAAGAGCGGATTTCCGCATTGAAAGAGGGGCTTCTTCCCCGCCCTGCGTCGGTAAACATCGTCTCGGTATTTGTTGTAATACCCTCGATTACCCATCCGGGGGAAATCCCGTTCAGAAGTCCAAGATCGCTCCCAAAAATCTTCGGCACAACACTGTAAAGTCCTCTTGCTGCGGTTATATGGGCAAAATGGGTATATTCGTGTGTAAAAAGGAGATCGGTAATATCGCTCAGTGCGCTTCCGAATCCGGTAAGTTTATATGGAGGCGTTTCAAAAAGTGAAATACGGTTGGGGAACGGCGCATAAAAACCGTTAAACATATCGGTTTCAATATCGAGCACCACAGGCAGATGCCGCGGCTTTACATCGAGATATCCTGTCACATCTCCGTATACTTCTTCAGAAAGTGATAGTACACGGCGGGCATAAGCTTCGTTGCCCTCCGGATAGTAAATTGTAAAATTTTCGTTGCTGACAGTCCGCCACTTAATTTTCGGATTATAACGTGCATGCACTTCAGGAGCAGAGATTATTATGATTATCAGGAGAAAGCATAAACCGCAGACAGTCTTTATACTCAAGCTTTTTGTGCTCCTATCAGAAGATAAGTTATACGCTTATCGAGTTAACTCCTCTTTGTTAAAAAAAAGCCGTTTCAAAGCACCCTTTCTGTCATGCGGAAATCCTTCCCCCACAAGGAGGCAGGATAATAACTGCCGTAAAATCAGTTTTTGCTCCCTTTGGGGAACACGAAGCGAAGTGCAGAGCCGCAAAGCGCAAGCAGGGCGTAAGCCCGGAAAGGGTGCAAATAAAGGATGCTGTTTAAACTCGATAAGCAAAAAAAGTTATTTAACCCGGATTATTCAAAACAATACTGCTTAAGATTTGTAAAATTGTGTAGATGTTTATTTCAATTTTGAGATTTTTTTTAAAAAAACGTCTGAACCGCTGATGTGTATGAAATAATGATGACCATGATTAGAAGCACAGAGTTTGAAGTTAAGCATCATGGCAATCCTTTAATTATAGGTATCAGCGGTTCAGACAATTAAGGAAATATAATTCAGAATGTATTGTCCTGAAATGAGTTAGTTGTGATTAATAAAAATTTATGAATTAATCGGGTTAAATATTGTTATTTTCTATTATGTTATCTTATAGAATAATCGGATAATATACTATTATCAAGTTAATTATTTTCGGTTTTTTTTGAGTAATTATTTGGTAATGGTTTTCTTTATGAAAATATTCGTTATATTAAAATAATACCATTAATTATATGCTTGATAAGTTGAATTTGTTAAATAGAACGTTTAAAACATTAGGAGCCAATTATGGGACTTGTAAATACTGTTGATATGCTGAAACATGCGGACAAATATTCCTATGCTGTCGGGGCATTTAATGTTATCAACCTCGATTTTATCAACGGGATACTCGAAGCAGCAGAGGAGATGAAATCCCCGATTATCCTTAATATTGCCGAGTTGCATTTTCCTTATGTCAATATCGAGCAGATAACTCCCGCAATCAGTTACATGGCGGAAAGGGCAAGTGTACCGGTGGTTTTGAATCTCGATCACGGTGTATCCATTAAAGCTATAGTACGGGCTTTGCGATGTGGGTTTTCCGCTGTCATGTTCGATGCATCAAAAAAACCATACGAGCAGAATATCGAGGAAACCTGCCAGATAGTTGAAATGGCTCATTCGGTCGGAGTAAGTGTCGAAGCCGAACTCGGCAGGGTCGGAGGCGCCGAGGGTGGTAAAAAAACGGCAAAAGCTAAAAGGGAATATTTTACAGACCCTGCTCAGGCAGAAGATTTCGTTAATAAAACAGGTATAGATGCGCTTGCTGTATCTGTGGGGAATGTTCATGGTTTTTACGAGGGAAAGCCGGAACTTGATTTCGATCTTATTAAAGAGCTGAAGGACCGTACGGGAATCCCTCTTGTTTTGCACGGCGGCTCAGGTATTTCGGATGATGATTTCAGACGTGCAGTGCAGTTAGGCATAAGGAAGATCAATTTCTTCACGGAGATGAGCAAGCTCGCCACAGACCGTGTACGGGAACTAATCTCCGCTTCGGAGGATATTTTCATACAGGATCTTCTTAAAGAAGCAAAAGCCAAGATAAAAGAAGTTGTTGCGGACCGAATTATGGTTTTCGGAGGTGCAAAAGCATGTGCCCTGCCAGGTAATATCTGTCCAATAGGCGGTACTCATACTGGACTTGCAGAGTCTGAATTTTTTGATGGTCAGAAGTCTTCATTACAAAATAATGATTTACCAGAAGGTATTTGTGAGACTGAGATTGTGGAAATTGTGACCAGGGCGGTTCAAGATATGCTAAACAAATCAGATTATAAATAGTTTTGTAATAAATTTTATTATCTTTACGGCTTTGCTGTTAAACAACAGATTTTTTTTCGGATTATAATTCTACATGGGAATAATATGAAAGATAAAAACGGTATCGGTCTCGTGGGAAGTGTGATTGTTGATGTTGTGTATGAAGTTTTAGAGCCGGGCAACCTTGTATACTCCGATGGGAACAGGTATCTTAAGGGTGACGATTATGAATCGGAAAAAGTTGAATACAGTGTTGGCGGGATTGGTACAAACAACAGTATAAACCTTGCAAAAATGGGCGCCTCATATCCCATACGTGTTATTGGGAAGATTGGCGCTGATGATAACGGGATACGTATCCGGGCTAAGCTAATAAAAAACGGGATTTCAGATGAATTCCTGATTGAAACGGATGAACACCCCACATCAACCACCCATGTGATTTATATAAATGATTCTTCCGGAGTTATTAACAGGGCATTCAGGTATTATTTCGGCGCCATGGGCAGCTTTTCTCCTGATGATATCGATTACTCAGTACTCGAGGATATGAAAATTGTCATGGTGGGATATTGTCTGCTGATGCCGATTTTCGATACTGTCGATCCCGAATATGGGGCCGTAATCGGCAGGGTGCTGGAAAAAATCCGCGGCATGGGAATAATAACATGCACTGATTTTGTTTCACCGAAAAATGATAAGGCATGGAAATACAAAAGGTTTAAAAAAACGCTCAAATGGGTCGACATCCTCTCCATTGGAGAAGACCAGGCAGAGGGCATAACCGGGATATCGGATGAGAAAACCGCGGTGAAATCCCTCGTTGAAGATTACGGCGTAGAAACCGCAGTCGTGCATTGCGGTGACAAGGGTTTAAATTATTTGTACAGTGTTTCCACGGGATTGATAATTCAACCGAACTTCAGGGTTCCCCCCGAGGAAAATAAAGGTAATGTCGGAGCAGGCGATGCTTTCACATCCGGTCTTCTTCATGGTATTCACCAGGGCTGGGACAAAGCGAAGGCTTTGAAATTCGCCACCGCCGCCGCCGCAATCAGTCTCGGAAGTATCACAACAATCGATGCCATGCAGAAAGAAGACTATATTATCGAATATATGAACACCAGACCCATGGTGGAATTGTAGGATAAGTATTATTTCCGGAATATTACAATAAGCCGATTTTATGATCTTGCGGAGTATTCCGGTTCACTCCGAATGTACCTTCCTGAATAAACCTCAAAATAAGCTCCGCTGTTTCCCGACGGTGATGTATTTCATCGTGATGATACGGGAGGATAATAAATTCCTTCATCGCTTCGAACGGCACTGAATCGACAGGCACCCTGCCGTCATTTTCACTTTTGATAAGCCGCCCGAAAATAAGCTTGTTCCTGTTGCCGGCTATTGCCCCCATTTCCGGGAAAGGATCGTTCATCGGCGGAGGGATTTTTATTCCCCCGGGCTGAATTGCCTGATAAGGTTTAAAGAGCAGTGTCACGGGTTTAAAATAACGAGCCATTAAAGCGGCAAGTTCGCTGCCTTTATTGGGGGTTGCAATTAACACGCATCTTCCGAGTTTCGGAATCCGGTTTCTGGATAAAAAAAGCCGTATTATTAAACCTCCGAAACTGTGCCTGACAAAGTGGACACGGTCATACTTGCCTTGAATCCTGTTAAACTCTTGCTCGAATTTTTTTGTGCAGTCTTCCAGAGAACGAAATAAAATCGGGAGATCCGGCACAGAGACACTATATCCCTGTGAACGGAAAAACTTTTCTAACGTCGACATGTCCCGTTTTGTCCTGTTAAATCCGTGAAGGAGAACAACAATTTCCGTTTTTTTTACGGCTTCAAGCGAATCCGGTTTAGATGAATTTATATTTTCGGACCGGGCGCTTTCCGAAATTTCAAAACTGTAAAAAGCCATAGACAAAAGCAGAATAACGGTCATCAAAAGGTGTTTTCCTTTACAAACTTCTTGAATGACTCAAGATCAACCTGCTTCCCGTCTTGAGGGAAATCATACGGCAGCAGCCACCAGTCCTCAGTAAATGATGCGCTTTCGCCCGGCTCGAGAGTTTCTCTCGGACCGATAGGTTCCAGTTCGCACATCTCATCTTTATAATACCATATAGAAATGGTATATGCAGCTATTTCACCGTACACACGTTCCGGAAATACAGGGAATTTCTTTACGAACAGGAGATTATCCGGAGTAATATAACCGAGCCAGCCGGCATACGAGTCGATGCCGAATTTTGGACGTGGAGGTGCGCAAGTCAGTTCAAGAAATCCCTCTCGAACTTTGATGTGAGGATCATCATCATGACGGTAGTTTAAAACCGGGCCGGGACCGTAGAAAATGTAGCCCAGGGGAAAACGGCTGTCGGGAGTGAGAGGAACAAGGCAGATGCCGCCGCCAATGGCAAGAGTGCGGCTCCAGTGAAAGTATTTCTTAGTTGAATCGCTGACGTTTTTGATAGTCTGCATACAGATGAGATGTGAAGAATCGCTGTCAAGCCTGAACTCGCGGATCAGCTGTACACCGGTCGACCTGTCCTCGATACTTGTCAGCCGTGCCGCCCGCGGACCTGTGATCTCAGCCTTCCACCTGCCGACCCATAGATCGGGACGTCGGGGAACAAGCATCTCCGGACCGATATCAAACCGTCCGGCACATGGATTTATCGTCTTTTCACCGGGCGTATATGTCCACCCGTCCTGCTGAGGATTAATGTAAAGCGAATTCTTTCCTTCGATAGAGTATTCCAGAACCCGTCCCCCGCAATTCGGTTCCAGGATAACACTGGTTATGTTGTTTGAAAGCTGAATACATTTGGTATAACCATGACTGGTTACCCAGGCAGTTCCCTCAGGAGTATTTTGCGATAAAGCACGATTGTTGTGAAACATTGTCAATCCAAAAACAAGCATCAAGTAGAAAAGCTTCTTTAACATGGACTCATATCCTATCTTGTGTGGTTTTGAAAAGGTTAGGAAAGCTGATGATTGCATTTGTCGGGATCATGGGTATCAATTGATATCCGAAATATATGATAATCCGGATAATTTAAAAAGAATAATTGTTTTAGTCAGGCACCGATGGATGAAACAATATCATTTTACAAGGAATTTTTATTCGCTTGCGTGAGGTTTGCTTTATAGTTTTATAATGATTTTATAAGAGGTAGTTAACTTGAGTGTTAACAGGAGAGCGGCGGCGGTATTTTCACGGTTTCAATCCATCCGCCGGCTTGAGCAATTTAACGGAACATAGATATCACTTTATGAACTTATTTTGAGCTGTCTCATTTTACAGACAAAAAGTGTAGGGATTATGAAGCGTAAGAGGATAGAGAGCTCCGGAATAATTGGAAAGAGTACATTTTGGAAACTTTACCGAACTCCCGGTATAAATCAAAAATGTCCTGCTAATTCAGTCCAATAGCAAGCGCATGAACCGTTGAACCGTTAAACTCTTTTTCTACAACCTTAACATTTAACCGTTTACAACATGCCGTGCCTGATGGGAGTCATCGATTTTATTCACACGAGAAGATCAAGGATTCGGCTCTGATTGTCACGAGCATTATTTTGAGCAGATTCCAACTGCTGCTGGGTTCTTTCCTTTTTTACCTGATTTTCTCTGTTCGCCGAGGTTCGGTTTGCAATATTCGGGTTTTCAGGATTTCTATTTGCACGATCAGGTCCAGGGGCATGGTTTTCATTCTCAGGCGCAGCAATCCGGTTTTCATTCTGTGGCTCGGTAGCAAGGTTTACAATCTCAGGTTTAGGTTCCTGATTCTCGTTTATTTCAACAAGAGTCGCATTTTCATTCGGAGGTGCGGCCTGCTTGAGATTATTTTCTTCCGCTTCCTGTCCGGGATTTCCACCTTCAAGAGTTGGTCCAGTGTCAACAAGGGGATCTACCCCTCTTTGCTGTGTTTCATTACCGGGAGATGGAATATATTCATCACGGTTTTGTGCAGCTTCCTGCTCCTCATTAAGTTTGTTCCTGGGATTGTTACGGTGTTCCTGAAGAGCGTTTTGAGCTTCGACCTGATTGGAATTGTTGGTATTGTTGTTTATATTTGCAATATTCATAATTTCTCCTTAACTGTTTGCAAATACGCAACTAATTCAATTTTTTTCAGTATTATCGATTTATTAATGTATTCAGACCTCAAATTTTGAAAAAATTCATCAATAGTATTAATTTTTGATAAGTCAGGTAAATTCTATTATCTTATATTTCTCTGGAGCTATTACAGTTTCTTATATACGGAAAGAGTCTTCATTCCCAGAGGTAAAAGGATATCAACAATTTTTTCTGCGACTTCATCGCTGCCGGGATTATACTTTTCATTTTGAATCTGTTTTCTTATCTGACTAATCCTTGACTGTCTGACATCAGTAACTTTATATAATGTACTCTTTACAGTGTTTGTTAAAGAACGGATGTATTCATCTTTATATTCTTCAGGATTTTCGCTTCTTTCAGGTACGCTCACCTGATCCCTTTGCTCGATTGGCTGTTCGATTTTAACATTTTCATTAACATTTTCCGTGTCGAACCTTGAGGATTCCGGAGCATTTCCCAAATTACCTATATCTCGAATATTCATGATATCACCTAAAATATAATTAAGACACAACTATATAGTTACAATATACAATATATTTTAGAAAAGGCAATACTTTTTTTGCCCATCCCGCATTTTTTGAAAAGCCCTTCAAGTTCAGATTTAACCTGAAATAATCTCTTTTCCTGATCCGAAGGGGATTAATATCGTCTTTTTGAGTATGTTCCAGTGGTCTGGCGACTACGGCTGTTATCATATATTAGTGATTTCATGTATTTTCACGTGTTCACTCATATGGTTTGCAGCTTCCTGCTTCAAACTTTATAAGTCCATTTATCTTCCCTTGGATTTCTGAGGTATGGACTGAAAAAATAATAACGACTTGAAATATCAATTTTATAGTGACTTTAATTTTTTTTAAAGCTAACTTGCTGAAAAACTGCTCAAGATAGTTCCAAATTTCAATATTTGCTATTGAGTTTTTTGACGGTTTTTGGTATATTTTAAATACACAAGATATTATTAGTTTGCCATATTTTTTGTTTACCAATACATAAGAAAATTCAACGGAGTATCATTTTAATAATTTCTAAGTGGTGGATTCCAGTGTCGAACTGTAATTCAGAAAAGTCCCCTGATTCAGGCCTGATAAAACCCTTCGGGCATTTGATTATCCTGCTGTTGATAGTATTATTATCCCGGATTACACCCTCTTTCTGCCAAACTGAAACCCATCCTTTTATTCTGTATACTTCGGAAGATACAGATATGATTAAAGAACGTCTTTCCACAGAGCCATATTCTTCATGGTTTGATACACTTATAAACGAAGCCGATTCCATCCTCAAGAACAATTTGGACTGGGGCGCAAATACCATCCCGGGAAATACACAGGGGTATTGGGCAAAAATTCTTGCATGTGCCTTTGTTTTGAGCGATCCCGGCACGGATAACTATGAAGCTTATGGCGATCAAGCGGCACTTTCCCTGTACACAATCCCCGAAAATGATTATAAAAACTTTTTTACAAGCGACCTCGAAATATCAGAGGCGGCCCTGTACTGGGCGGAAACATATGACATGCTGAAAGGTGCGGGTTTTGAATTTAATGTTGAGAGTGCGCCTGATATGGAGTCCAAAATCCGTGACAATCTCTCAAAACTAAGGGATTACATGGCACGTGACTGGGACGAGGATTTATTTTTCCCTTCATTACCGTCGATCCAAAAAGATTTTCCGTCCTCATTATTTTATAGTGTTGAATATACAGACAACCATCATGTAAAATTGTATTCTTCTCTCACAGCTCTCTCCCTTGTCATATACGATATTTCCGGATCTTCTGAAGATTTTTTACGGGCAAAAGCCAGACTGCTGGATGTATTGGATAACATGACCATCACAGGCGACAACGGCGAATATGCAGGCGGATGGGCGGAAGGCCCGAACTATCATTTGTATAGTTCACATGAGTATATACCAGTATTAAATGCTTTGAAAAATATGAATATTTTATATTATTCCGCCCTGCCGGAACTGGTTCAAACACATCTCTGGCTCCCGCGTATACTCATGCCCGATGGATTCACTCCTCCCTTCGATGAGAACGAGGCCGTTATATTCGATACAGCCGGGCTGCTTTATTCCCATCATAAAACACTCCCGGAACGTGATATGTTCCTGTGGATGTGGAACAAGACCGGCAGAGCTATTGATAAAGAATTTCTTCCGGATTACCTCGCACAATTTGACGATACTCCGCCGGTTTATACCAGTCCGGAAGAACTTGAGTGGAATCCGACGGCATTTCATCCCGAAAGCGGTTTTGCCAGGTTTCGCAGTTCATGGGATAATAATGCCATCTATATGCTTTTTCTAACCGAACATGGGGAAGCACGGATCAACGGGCAGGCACACGAAAATCCCGACCCTAATTCCTTTATCCTCAATGCCTTCGGTGACATGTTAATGCTGGACAGCGGATACGGCGGATGGTCGAATCATGACCAGACAAGGTTTGCGGAAAATCATAACCTGATACTTGTGGATGGTGAGGGACCTGAACCGGCTTCTCAGGGCGAATTCTTTAATTTCTGGTTTGCCAACGGGGAAAATGCCTTTCTCCAGGAATATTTCACCTCTACTGATATTGATTATGCGGTATCAAAAACTCACTACAGTAGTTCTGATACCGATTTCTTTCGGCATATCATTTTTCCCGGCCACCGTTACTTTTTCTTGTATGACAGGGTGTCGAGCATCACTGAAAAAACATATACCTTGCTTCTCCACGGCAATGGCGGCGGGACATCGGGAGGATCATTTACTTCAGTTGAAAATGGCGCCCTATGGGCTCAACAAAACGCTGTGATACGTTCGCACAGTACCGGTTCATCAAATCTGGTGTTTGAGACGACGGATATGAATCATGCGGTTTATAGCCGGGCGCCGATGTTGAGCCATACGGTGCTGAAGGTAATTCAGTCCGGAATCGATGAGCAGTACCTAACCCTGCTCTATCCTCAACTCAAAGATTCGGATATGCCCGATATTTCCGCATTAGAGGTAATGAACGGCAGCGGAATTCATATGGCCTATGCCGATACATCGGATTACGGTTGTATTCGTTTCGGAGGCTCTTCAATGATTTTCTCAACAGATTCCGTAAATTATACTACTGACGGAGAATTTATTTATTGCAGCATCGATCCGCAGCTTGCTATCAGGCAGTTTTTCTTTATTAACGGAACTTACCTGACAAGCGAACAGGATACTCTTATAGCTACATCTGGGCCGGTAAATATGAGCACGAATTATGCACAACCCTCAGTGATTACAGGCAATATCCTGGCGAATCAGGAAACCGATGTAATTTTTCATGAAACCAGAGAACCTTTAAGAGTAATTTTCAATGGCGAAGATATTCCATATAGTATACTTTATAATAATATACTATTTACTATTTCTGGAGATGGCGAATTCAGGATGGAATTCGCAGAAATAATACAGAATCAACCGCCCTCGATAATTACAGCATCACTCCCGGATGCTATGGAAGATGAATCTTATTCATTTGAATTAAACGCCGAGGATCCGGATGAAGACGATACAATGATTTTTGAAATAATCGAGGGTCCGGGCTGGCTGAAGATAGAGGAAAAAGGCATACTTTACGGCACACCGGCAGATGAAGATGTGGCATCTGATGTTCCGGTCTCGTTGCGGACAACTGATAACGGTGGGCTTTCAGACACCCTCATGACCACTATAAAGGTAATAAATGTATTAAATCCGCCGGTTAATCTTGTAATAAACGATGTACCTGATGACAATGGACATAGCATAAAACTTACCTGGAATTTATCACCCGATGATGAGAAAGGATATGTGGATTTTTATAGAATTTACCGCTCACGCTCTGATGAATTGACTGAGCCGATACCAATCACACAATTCACTTCTGTTGATTCCCTCATCGCGTGGGAACAGAACTACACTGTTTTGGTCGATTCCGTTGCAGCAGGTAATACGGAATATACAGACTCTTCGGTTCCATTTAACGGAAAGATTTATTATTACTGGATGCAGGCAGTTGGTTCTGATGCTATTAGTGAAAAAATTACCGGGAGCATTATAACCCATGTAGAAAACAATCCTTATGAATTTCATCTTAAAAAGCCGTATCCTAATCCGTTCAACTCCTCAACTGTAATCGAGTACAGCTTACTCAAAGAATCATATATTACTCTTACCATTTATACAGTTTCGGGCCAGACAGCAACTGTATTGAAGGACAGTATTCAAAGAGCCGGTAATTATTCTGTTACATGGAACGCCGGGGGAATGCCAAGCGGAATATACTTCTGCACCTTGAGGATCAAAGGATTAACTGCAACGAGGAAAATGCTGCTTCTTAAATAAATTACGATATGTTTAATACTAATTGCTATAAAGAAAGTTACTACAATAACTCACGGATATTAACGGATAAATCATCTCGTTTTACGAAGGTCCATAGACGATTTACGAATAATACATATCCAATAATATTAATAACTTACCCGAATGCAAGTCTTATGATTCTTCCCCATCGCTTATAAATATAAAAGGATTAATTATTCTCTTCCTTACATGATATCGAGCACTCGGATTCTATAGAGTAATTGATCGATTTGCTCATTGCTCCCTCGCATTTTTTTGGATAGATCTTTGATGATATTCATAAGAATTTTTATATGCAGATTGGCATCACTGCTGAATAGCCGGTACAGTTCAGTCCTGCTGAAATTAAGAACCATACATTCTGTTTCCGCCACAACATTAGCAGACCGCTTTTCCCCGGTAAATATTCCCATCTCGCCGACAATCCCCGCCGGAGCAATACTTTGCAAATCAACACCGGTATTGAATGTTATACCAATCTTACCTTTAATAAGAATAAACATGTTATCGGACTCTTCGCCGATAGTGTAAATATTCTTGCTTATTTCGAATTTTTTCTTCGAACAAATACTGAGCATTTTTTTGAGTTGTTCGGTCGTCAAACCCTCAAAAATCGGTATTTTTCTTAATCTTTCGATTATTTTATCGGGATTCTTCTCCAGCGAACGCCGTTCATTACCTCTTCTTTGTTTTTCGGATAAAGATGTCTGTTTTCGGCGACGTGCAATGCCTGTTCTGCGAATAGTGTTCATTATTTCCTTCCTTTTCTGAATATTTACAAATGATCAATATAATTCAATCAGTGCTGATTCCCGATATTTATGAAGCAGCTGGCAAATAATCTATCATTTTTCAATTTTTAACTGCTATTTGCCGCATCTCCATATCACAAAGAGATAATTCAGGATGCAGAACCCATTTTATGAACAGTTGATACCTATGGTAAAGAATTGCAATGATGATTAACTTCAAATCTATGCTTCTTCATGGTCATCGCTACATCATACGCATCGGCGGTTCAGAAGGTTTTTTTTAAAAATCCCAAAACAGTACCAAGCCTATGCACAACTTACAAAACTTAATCAGCAATTTTATAAGATGAATATTTTACAAACTCTTACCGATAACGGATAAACATTAAAAGAAAACTACAATCCCAGCCAAATGTTTTTATTCTTTTGTTAACCGGACAGTAGTGACAATAACTATATTTTTCAACGTTTTCATATTACAATGTGCGGGTATTTTGTAATGTATAATTAAAAAGGTGTAAATGTAAAGATAAAAAAAGCATATTTTCCTTATTTCTTAAGCTCAGACGGTTTAAAATCAAAAAATGCCGGCTATTATCTGATCAGGCATGTCAAATCGGTCTAATATTGCCCGATAAATTATTTAAAGATATTCTGCCGGCTGCCTGCCGTAGAAAAATATTTTAGAGGAATAACCGATACCGCAGATATAATCCGGGACATGTTTCTCAGAAAAAACTTGACACAACCGGTATAGCATGGTAATATCGGATAAGAGAAAGTGCTGCCGCAGACCGGCTTTAAGTTTTTTATTTAGTCGGAGAAAAATAATCTTATTTAATAAACGTAATCAAGTTGACTTTACCGGGTATCCAGGCATAATTCTCACAACACCCTGTCATTTTGGTGCTCATTAAAAGTCCTTTGAAAAACTATCGGGCTTCATATCTATGCTGTCAAGAGACAGTGCGAAGCGCTGATTTACATGCACTTGACAGCACATAAATCATATATTTCATCCTGGGGCGCGTGAAAAAGGAGTTTTTCACAGCCCTCTTAAAGCTAAGGTTGAATTTAAATGTGTGGAATAACCGGAATTTTTAATCTGAAAGGCAAATCTGTTTCTTACGGCAATCTGCGTAAAATGACAGATACACTCGTTCATCGCGGGCCCGATGGCGAGGGATATTTTATTGACAGGTTCATAGGTTTGGGCCATAGAAGACTGGCAATCATAGATCTGTCGCATGCAGCAGACCAGCCCATGACAACCGGGGATGGTAATTATATTATCTCCTATAATGGTGAACTTTACAACTTCCGCGAACTTCGGGCCGAGCTTGAAAAATTTGGCCATACTTTCAAATCCGCATCTGATACCGAAGTTGTTCTCAACGCCTATGTCCAATGGGGTTCCGAATGTGTTAACAGATTCAACGGCATGTTTGCATTTGCTATCTGGGATAAAAAACTTCAGGAACTTTTTCTGGCACGTGACCGTTACGGGATAAAACCCCTTTATTATTCATTTCAGAATCAAACATTTCTTTTAGGATCCGAACAGAAGGCTCTCTGTGCCCACCCTGTATTTAAACGCGATTTGGATACCGAATCCCTGCTTGAGTATTTCACTTTTCAGAACCTGTTTACAGATAAAACGTTTTTTAAAAATGTAAATATTTTCCCTGCAGGGTGCTGGGCGAAGCTCTCTCAGAGAACTTCCGCCGATGGAATAAAACCTGTTCGTTACTGGGATTTCGATTTCAGAGAACCCGATCAACACATCTCAGAAAAAGAATATTTCGATGAACTCGACCGTCTTTTCAAGCAGGCTGTGGTCCGTCAACTTGTCAGTGATGTCGAAGTCGGGTCATTTTTATCGGGAGGAATGGACTCCGGTTCCATTACTGCGGTTGCTGCGGCACAGCTTCCATACATAAAAACCTTCACATGCGGATTTGATCTTAACTCAATATCCGGCATAGAATTGCACTTTGATGAACGTAAAAAAGCGGAATACATGTCCTATCTTTTCAAGACCGAACACTATGAAATGGTTTTAAAAGCCGGTGACATGGAGAGAATACTGCCCAGTCTGGCATGGCATCTCGAAGAACCCCGTGTCGGCCAGAGTTATCCGAATTACTATGTTTCACAGCTTGCCTCAAAGATTGTAAAGGTGGTTCTTTCAGGCACCGGCGGCGATGACCTTTTCGGCGGTTACCCGTGGCGCTATTACCGGGCGGTTATAAACAGTGATTTTGAAAATTATATTGAAAAATATTCCTTTGTCTGGCAGCGGCTGATACCCACTAAGTACATCCGTATAAAATTTAATCCGG
>SDBV01002713.1_pt1 | contig 26448 bp, 51 predicted proteins | sample 2277081 | NCBI WGS metagenome assembly SDBV01 (sample SAMN10402039, study PRJNA504765) | marine sediment metagenome | isolation source: marine sediment core GS10_PC15, 223 cmbsf | place: Arctic Ocean: Southern Knipovich Ridge | collected 2010 | reverse complement strand
AAAGAAATTAATAAGATGTATTATTTAAGAACTGTTTGTGATTTGTGTAGAGTTTATGCTGTAAATGAAAAGATTAATAAAACCGATTTTTTGCTTGTTTTAAAAACGAAGGGAAATCTTGGTTTGGATAAGACTTGAAAATCTGAATGTCTTTATAAAGGGTTTATAAACCCTTTATAAATGGGGAGGGGGTAGGTAAATGTAGGGGGTATTGTATAGATATAGTGAACATTCCGTACCCCTCCCTCCTTACGTATTAACTTATAGTAACGACAAAAACGAAAAGTTTATATATAGGTTTAAACTATTATTTAGTACTTAAAAGTTAATAAAACATAGAGAGGTAGAAATAAGATGGGAAAAACAATTAACAAACAGAAACAAAAAACGATTATAGAGAACTGTAATTGGATAATTACTCAGGCAGAAAGTGTTAGAAAAGAAATTGAAAAACACTCCAAAAACCAAGCTTATCCACTTGGTGACTATGGCTATATGAACGAAAAACTTACAAGGATAGACCAAACAGTTGGAGACATTAGAAGTTTTTATGAGGAGAAAAAATAGAAATAATAAAATAATATTGTAGGTGAAATAAATGCAAAAATTTAAATCAATTTTTAATGATAAAAAGGTTAAGCAATTAATAAGGCATAGTATTAAAGGTATCAAGGTAATGAGAAGATGTGATGATATTCTTGTCGAAGGTGATAGTATAGAGCAAGAAAATAAAGCAATAGCATTGGTAAGGGAAAGAGAATCTTTTATAGTAAAAGGAGAGGCGATACATTTATACTTTGATAAATATGGGGGTAAATAAAAGTGGGTTGTGATATACATTTATACGTTGAAAAATGGGTTGGGAATAGGTGGATTTCTATAAGTCCTTTAGGATATGAGTATATGTCAGATAATTATACTAAGAGAAGATTGACGAATATTTATAATGGTAGGGATTATGAGTTGTTTGGTTGGTTAGCACAGGTAAGATGTCCTCAAGGTAATGGTTTTAATCCAATAGGATTTCCAAAAGATTCTTCAAAGGAAGTAAAAGTATTATTTGAAAAGTGGGGTGTAGACGCACATACTCCCAGTTATCTTACGTTAAAAGAAATAAGAACTAAGTTTAAAGGCAAAATACATATATCAGGTTTAATGGATAAAGTACAATGGAGTAAGCTAGAAACGTCTATAAAATCTAAGAAACCTAATTGGGATTTAATCTATCCTTATTGTCAAAGGACAAATCAAGAAAATTATGTGGATTTTAAAATAGATGTTCCAATAGAATGGGCTTTTAAATATTTTAATAAAGATGTAATTGAGTTTATGGAAAGATATACGTATGTTAAAGAGACCAAAGAACATAATGAGAATACTGTAAGAATTGTTTTTTGGTTTGATAATTAAAATGAAAAAGCCAATTAAAGAAATTCTAGTAGAAGAAGATTGCAAAGATGTAGGAGGGTTTGGAATATCTAAGGGAACTAAGTTGTTTGTTATGGATATTTTACCTAGTGCACCTTTTGGTGACCATCATAGATTAATGAGAGTTAGAGTTGATAATGGAACAGGGCATTTAGATTTATGTCCTGAAACTGTTGTTAGAGATACAGAAATAAAATTTAAGGATGTAAAATGAACATCTACAATAAAATTCCAAGAAAAATTTTAATGTTTGTTTATGAAGATAGTAATAAGAATTATGTAACTACTATTACTAAGAAACTTAATTCAACTTATTGTCATCTGCAAAAGACAGTTTGTATGTTAGAAAAAGAAAAATTCATAAAGAGTAGTAAAGATGGAAGGAAAAGAATTATAACTCTAACAAAAAAAGGTGTTGAGGTAGTTAAGTTGTTTAAAAAAATAGATGAGGTTGTTGGTAAATCTAAGGGTGTAAAATGATGGATATAACTTATAAACAATACGTTAAAAAAGATTTATGGAAGGACTTCGTAAAGATGTGTAGAATTAATAGTAGAGATTTTTATAGTGCTGGTTGTGTTACTACTGCACATTTAGTTATGAAAGATTTAATGAAACATACGTATAAAGGAGTATGGAAAGAAAGAAAAGTTATTCCAAAAGTTGCTTGGAACGATGCGATGAGACAATCATCACATTCTGGAATGAGTGCAGCAATAACTGCAACAATAATAGCTAAGTTTTCACCAAGAGGAAAAGAGTTTAGAGATTGGTGTATAAAGGAAGATATTGTAATGGTGGATTGGAAATGAAATGTAGTATTTGTGGGAAGGAAATATCGGTAGACCCTAATACTGGATGGAAAAAAGGTCACAATGCAAGACCAGTAAATAAGGGAAGATGTTGTAATGAGTGTAATAGAACTGCTGTAATACCAATTAGGTTGAGGAATCGAAAATGGAAGCAAGATTAAAATATTGGGATTTGGGAAGAAGTAATGTAAAAGGGAATGTAGTATTAAAAGGAGATACAGCAGAAGAAATTAACTTAAAAATACGTGATGAATTTGGTAAATATTTATTAAGTAGTGATGTTTCTTTTGATAATGGAAAAATTTATGCTGGATTTCGTTGTGTTGGTGAGTATATAGTTATAGGTGATATAAGTTGAAAGAAGAGAAAAAAGAGATAAAAACAAGAGAAGATAAGGCAAGAGATATGGTAAAAGTGTTTGTAGATTTTTATGATAAATTGATTGATTATGGAGTAAAAAACAAGTTAGAAAAAGATGAAGAACTTGCAGAAATAACGTTAGTAAGTTTTGTTGCTTTATTGAATAAACTTTATGGAGAAAATTTATTACATCAATTAATACAGATGGCTCATTTAACTAGTCAAAAACAGATGATTTAAAATCCAAATGAGTATATGGCTAGTTTGGATGTTGGTAAGAGGAATAAAGATAAATCAGATTATATTGGTTAGAAAATGAAAGAATTTGATAAAAAGAAAATAGAAGAGATAAAAGAAAGAACACGACCAGTAGATGCTTCTCCATTGATTAAGGCTATTTTAAGTGGTGATAAAATGTCTGTGGATGAAAGAAAAGAGTTTTTACATGTAATATTAAAGGGTTTTAAAAGAACTGGTGAGTTGTTATTAGATAGAGCCTTTATTGAGGGCTTAATGACTGAAAAAGAGTATCTTGAACTTAAAAAGAAGTATAATCTGGTAGAAGAAGATTATGCTGTTATTTTACAGGCTTATTTTAATAGGAAAGATGGTTTATGTGATGATGATGATGGATTTGTTGTTGTTACAACTCCTGATTCAAATGTTTTTAAATGTAGAGATTTTATAAAGAAGCGTTTTAATGTTGATGTAAAATCTCCAAAGGAATGTATTGAATTGATTAAAGAAGAACGTAAGAGGGAATTAAAAAATGTCAAAACTAACTAGAGATGAAAGAGCAGGATTTAAGGATATTATGCTGGAAGACATGAAAGCCATTAATGATAAGCTTATAGAACAAATACAAACTTTTTGGACAAAGGCAAGAGAAGAAGTTTTAATAATTAAAGGATGGGATAAGTTGATGGAAGAAAAAAAAAAGTTATATAAGGAACAAGATAAGATTGAAACTAGAATAAATAATATAGAAAATAAGTTAAATGATAAACCTCTAAAGACTGAGCAGATTATAGAATTAGGTGGAAGAAAAGATAAATATGGGAGGTTTGTTGATGCGAATTTTTATGGTATACCTGTAACAAGTCGGTTTGAATATGATGTTGTAAAGTTTATTAAGAAACATATAAACTTAGAAATGCCTGTAAAATTTCTATTTGACCTAGGACGTTCTTGTATACGTGAATTAACTATGAGTGGAAGTTTTGAAGATGCAAGAAAAACTTATCAAAAGTTTTACTCTATGGATTTTAGAAAGTATGGAGTTGATATTCCACCAAGATTAGATGATGCTAAGAAAGAAAAAGAAACATTACTTATATCGAAACAAGTATTAGGTTTGTCTGATAAATCTAAAGACAGTATAAAGGATGTGAAGTTGTTAGAGAGTAAAAAGGTAAGGAAGGCTAAAAAATGAGTGAAGAGTGGGTGTCTCTTTGTGCAAGTTGTAATTGTATGACCAAAACAGTTAAAGGTAAATGTGGAAAATGTGACGAGGTTAAGAATGGAAGAAAAAGGAAAGGATGAAAAAATTGATTTATCGACAGGAGAACGTGAAGAGGGAATAAGAGATTTATTAGAAGTATTACGTTCAGATAATATAAAGAATATTATTAAAGAATCTGAATCTTATTTGGTTCTTGTTACAACTTTAAAAAAAGGTCATATCAGAGGTTTTACTTCAATGGGTGGAAATGTTGAACAGGAAACAACACTTAGCATTCAGGCAATAAAGAAGATAGTAAATTCTTTAGATGTTATTGAAAAGTCAGTAGAAGAAGTATTTGAAAAAAGGCGTAAGGATAAATTAAAATGAAACAATTAACATATATAAAAAAGTTGGTAAGAGTTGGTAATGGATATTATTTGCATATTCCAAAAGTTTTTATGGATGCAAATGATTTAGAAAAGAAAATGATTGTAAGATTGATTATAAAAGATTTAACTACTATTGAAGTTGAAAAAAGTGGTTAGGTGATTAAAATAGAAAAGATATATAAAAAATGGGTTGTTGAAATTTTATTCAAAATCAAAGGTCAAAGATTTGGTGAAATTAAAAAAGAGATTCCAAGAATTACGCCAAAGGTTCTTTCATTAAAATTAAAAGAATTAGAGAAAGCAAAATTAATCAAGAAGAAAATAAACACTTCACAGTTTCCTATAAAATGTAATTATTTCTTAACAAAAAAGGGAGAAGATTTTATCAAGATAATAAAAAAGTGATTGAGATGGAGAGGAAGAAGTTAAACAAAAAGACTTATTGGAGTAGTAAGTTATTTTACAGGTTGTTAATTTTTTTAGGTTTTCTTATCTTAACTATACTTTATAATACTGTTTTAGACTAGGAAATGTGAAAGGTTATTAGTCGCTTCTCGTTTTGGCTTCGAATGTGTTCTAATAAAGCCTCACAAGATTTCCTAGCTAAATAAACTATATTTTAGAGTATATAAATATTTATAAACTAGTTATTCTTTCTTCTTCTTATAGTAAATTATATTAACAGGTGAAATGATATGAGTAAATTAATAAGAGTTTCTGACAAAAATCACGAAGATTTTCATAGTATTGTTAAGGGTTTGGATTTTAAAGACGCTGATGAATTAATTACTGTAATGATTAAAGATTTTCGAAGTACTCAGAAAATGAAGTTTTCTGGTATAGTAAAAAATTCAAAGTAATTTTTGACTAGAAGATAAAAAATAAATCAAGTATTAAATAAAAATCCTAAATAATATATGGAGGTATATAAAAAATGGAAAGAACAAAAGCAGAAGGAGTTGAAGAGTTTATTGGAACTGTTGTTGAAGTAACAGTTGAACCTAGTAGTAGAGAGGATATTTCTGGTGACCAGTATCACGTACAGATTGAACCAGAAGATAAAGAACTACTAAAAGACAGTAAAACAGGACGTATGCACGAGTGGATAAAAATACCACCTAAGGCAACAGAAATATCTGCACCTGAGGGAAGTATTTTAGACAAGTATGTACAAGAACTAGAAGTTTTAGACAGTTCTTTGAAAAAGGTTGATGAACATCTAGAGATAATGACTAGTCTTGTAGATAAAAAGTTCTTGTTTAAGAAAAAGAAACTTGGCAAGGCTTTTGGTGGATACGAAGCACATCCGTATTGGACGCCTGTACAAGCTAAATAAAGTTCTGGTATAGAAATTGGAAAAGAGAAAGGAAGATTTAATTAAAAGAATGAAGAAGTTGGAAAGAGAGGTGAACCTTTCTCTCATTTCTTTTCGTAAGAAATATTTTATTTTTGAAGTTCTTTTTTGTTTAGTGGTTAGTTGGTCTGCTGTTAATTTTTATAGGATTACTTCTTCGGTGATATTAAGTGTTTTGCTTCCTTTACTTGTTTTTTTATGTGTATGGCATTTACATCATTTGGATAAGGTTGATTAATATGAAAAAATTAAAAGATGAAGATGATTTAACTTTAATAAATTTAATTCAATCTTATAGTATAATGCCAATACCAAGAGAAATATTGTTCTTTATTTTTATGATTATATTATATTATTCAGGATATGCAAGATGGTTATTTTGGGTAATAATAGCTATGTTTATTTTTATGTCATTTTCCTATATGCGTGATAAAAACAGAAAAGATGCTATAATAGAAAGAGAATTAGAAAAAAGGGGTATTTGTAAGTGACAGAAAATTACTTATCTGAAATTGAAGGAAAAAGTTATATTAGTTTGAAAAACCATAAAAGATTACTTAAAGAACAAGAAAAGAAGTTTAAAAGTGGATTGTTTCTATATAGAAATGTTAGACGTGCTCCAAGGTCTAAGAATAATTTATATCCTAAACACTCAATAGTTTCTTTGCCGTTTTCTTTTCTAGGAGAAAAGGTTAAAATACAATTAGTTAAAAGGTATAGGAGTAGAGTTAATAGACTAAAATGATATTAAAATGTAGAAATGATAATTGTGTTCATTGGTTTAAGTATAAATGTAGGGCAAGACCTTTGATAGGTAGGTCTAGAAGATGATTAACTTTTGAAAGGAAAAAAAGGTTAGGATGAAAACTGATGAAGAATTATTTTTACATTGGAATACTGTAAATGATTTTACTGGTCTTACAGACAAGGAAACAGAAAAGTTAAAGACTTTATTGTTTGAGAGATATGAAAAGGGAATATTAAAAAAGAGAAGGTTTTATGAAAGAGATAGGGATAATAATAATGTTATAGTAAAAAGAGATGCTTCACAAAAATCGCTTGGTGAATGTTTAACAGGTGGGCAAAATAAATAAAAGCAAGAAATATAAAGATATAAAAATAAGTAATAAGATGATGAAGATAAAGTTTCATCCTTGCACAAAGAAGTATATTAAAAGTACTTGTTTTGGTAGATGTTGTCATAGTTCAACAGGAAGTGCTAAAGTATCAATAGAAAATAATTTAATTGATAGGTTTAAAAAAAGAAAACAAAAAGTTATCAAAGGATTGTTAGTGATTAACAATAAAATATGTCCTTTTTTTGATAAATCTTTTTGTACCTTACATGATACAAGAGATAAGCCTTTTGGTTGTATTGTTTCTCCATTTAAATTAAATAAAAATGATACTCTAATAGTTAGACATAGATATATTTCTATGATATGCCATAGACAAGGAACACAACCTGTTTATAAAGTTCATATAAAATCTTTGATACTTATTTTTGGAAAAGAACAAGCAAAGAAAATATCTTTGCGTTTGAATAAATCTTCTGACGATTTTAGCGTGAAGATTTCAATAAAGAAGTATGATGTACTTAAAGAAAGAGAAACAATATATAAAAAAAGTCAGGTAAATTAAAAATGGAATTATATGAAATAAAGGGTAAACAGAAAACACTGGATGGTAAAAGCATAGATATAAAACATTACAAAGATTATGATAAAAAGAGGAAGGAAAGAGAAGAAGTTTTAAGAGGATTTAAAGGTTCTTATTTTAGAAGCATTATCAAAGGCAAGGGAGAAGTAAGGCTTGATAGGTTAGATAGATTGAGCAGAAAAGAATGTGAAAGTGCTATTGATTACGAAAAGCGAAAATCAGATAGTTTTAGCAAGAAAACACTGGAAACCATAAGTGTTTTTCCAAGTGAAATTACTATGGTTTATACTGTTTTGCTTAGCAAAGAAGGTGACAAAGTTTATGATGCTTTTACAGGACATAACAGCAGAGCAGAGGATGTTTTATCTTTAGGTCGGCTTTATTATGGTTATGACTGTCATAAGTTCCCTGTAGATTTTACTAAAAAGGCTGTAGAGAGATTTGACAGCAAAAACTATGAGATTAATCTTGGTTCTAGTGAAAGGATAAAATATCTAAGCAACTATTTTGATTTTTCTTTAACCTGTCCACCTTATTCAGATGTGGAAAAGTACAACGAACTTTATAAAGAAAAAGTAAGTTCGGATTTAAGTTCAATGTCTTATGAACTGTTTTTAAAAACATATTTGGCTTGTTTATCTGAAACTTATCGTGTGCTTAAAAAAGATGCTTTTTTTGTATTAGTTGTTGGTGATAAGCATACTAGTGATGGCTATAAATCATTGATGTATGATACTATTAAAATGTGCTTAGAACTTGGATTTAAGCTACACGATATTAACATTTACAATAGAGGTAGTAATATAGGTGGTGACTTAAATTATAATCAATTTATTAAGGTTTCTAAGAGATTGCCTACCATACACGAGTATATATTAATTTTTCAAAAGGTTAAGCTTAGTGAGGAAAACATAGACTTGATAGATGATGTGGAAGTAAAAAAAATTATGGAAGAAAATAAAGGATTAGTTAGTAGAGAAGGTGCTATAAAAATTTTGGAAATGAGAAAAACAAGAGAAGAGAAATGAAACAAAAAATGATGGTGTGTGATAAGTGTGGTGTTACAACTATCGATAAACCAAAACGTTGTATTTGTGGAAGTAAAAAATTCCATAAAGAATATGTTGAAATAGATGAGGTATTATAAAATGGAAGATGAAAAGTTTTTAGACCAAAAAGCAAGTGAGATGACAATAGAAGAGCTAGAAAGTGCTATTAAAATAAAGAAAAAGAATTTGGAGAAAAAATGAAAGCGCACGACATAACTTTTAAAAAAGATAAAAGAAATTTAGAAAAATTAATTAAGGATTGGAAAGGGTGTTTGAATTGGATAGTTTTTGTATTACTTATTTTGACTACATGGTTATTTTTAATAACATTAAGATTAGCAGGAGGTATTTAATAAAATGTCACAAGAATTACGGAAAGTATTTGAAACTTTTTTAAAGGACTTTAAAGAGAGTTATAATAATAAAATATTACTTGTACTTGATGATTTACGTTTTCATGCTTCTAGACTTTGTTATAAAAAAACAAGTCATTATAGAGGATATAAAGAAGCACTAAAAGATGTTGAAAAGGTTGTTAAAAAATTTAAATGATATACTCTCAAAATAAATCTGACTAAAGTCGGGGGTTTCTCTACCTCAAGAGAAGGAGAAGATTAAGATGGGAAGAAAATTAACATCAAGAGAATTGGAAGAACGAGTAATATTACGAGCAATTAGACGTATAAAGACTATGGAAAAGTATTATGGTAAAGGAATAACTCGTTCAGCTTGTCAAAGATATGCAAATAGAGAAAGGGAATCCCTAAGATTGCAAAGAGAAATTAAACAAAGAGAAGATGAACTTAATAGATTAAAGAAACAGAAAAGGTGACGCCAAATTCCTTACACGACTATATCATTTGGCACGATTTATGAGATTAAGCTATCCAGAACCAAAGAGTATGTTTGAATTTAAGATGATAGAGAAAGCTAAAGAGAATGATAGTTTTCGTGATATGATTTTATATAAGAAAGATGTTACAAAACTTTTTAAAAAAGATATTAAAGAAAGATTAAATTCTAAAGACCCTAATCATGTTATTATACAGCTTACAGGAGATACTGGTTCTGGAAAATCTATTACTGGGATTATTTCTATTGCGCTTCAACTTATAGATACTAAAATGGATTCTAAGTCTATATGTTTTATTGCTGAGCAGGTTCTTGAAAGATGTAAAAAGTTAAAAAAAAATACTGTTGTTATTCTTGATGAACAAACTTTGTCTGTTGGAGTTGGAAGTGTTCGGGAAGCTTTAGAACTTAGAAACTTAGAAGAAATTACAAGAAAAAACAAACTTAGTTTTGTATTTATTTCTCCTACACCTAGAAGTCATTTAACTGCTCATTATAATTTAGAACTTTTTTTATGTGACCGAGAAAAGAAAATCAACTGGTTAGCTATTAATCAGGATGGAACTTATCTTGGATATATAAAACTTAAAGTAGACCCAGAACATCCTTTATGGGTTGAATACGATAAAGAAGGTGGTATTAAAGACCAATTTATTGAAAAACATTTAGAGAGAAAAACTGGACGTCTTGATTATGAAAAAATGGCTAAGAGTTTAAAAGAAGATAAAAGAATTGAAATTTTAGTTGAAAGAAATGGATTTGTTAAGATGGATGAGATGACTTATATAATAGGAAGGCATTATCCTTCTATAACAGGAACTGAAAGAAAAGAGTTATTAACAGAATTGAAGATTGTAACTCCTGAATTGTTTACGAGGAAAAAATGACCTACTCCCAAATAAATCCGACTAAAGTCGGGGGTTTCTCTACCTCAAGAGAAGGAGAAAGAATAGAATGGTAGGATGTGATGTTAAGGGATGTAAACAATGGTTTTATACTGAAAGAGGGCTTAAAATTCATCAAGCAAAGGCACATAAACAAAGTAGTAATGTTCCAGACCTTATTGGTATGGGAATTATAAAAAGGAAATTAACAAGAAAGGAAGCCAAGAAGGTAACTAAAGAAGTTATGGATATGGGATTTGAGAATCCAAATACAAGGGTTATGATGGTAATGTTAAAAGCTATGGAGGTTGTCAATTCCTCCCATAAATAAATTTATGGGTATCCTTGACACAATTTTATGAAAATGGAAATAGATGAAGAAGCAAATAAAATATCTGATTTAGTTGTTAAGTTTATAGAGTTCACTAGAATTGATGTAAGAATAGAAATGGTTTATATCCTTACTTTTCAACTGACAGATGAACAACAAAAAAAGATTAAAGATTTTAAAGATGTTCGAAAATTTTGCAGGGATTTGCTACTGAATGAAGGATTTTTAAGAGGTTTAAGAAAAAGATTAGCTGTTACTGAGACGCAAGATGCAATTAAGTATTGGGATAAGATAATAGATAAGTTTGATGAAACTCATAATTATAGCAAGGAGCTTGAAGAAAGTATTTTAACTATCAATATTTATCTTATAGAGTTTATAGCTAGGTTATTAAGGGAGTTAGAGATACATCATTTAGAGTTCAAATTTGGATAAAAAATAAAGAAAAAAAAAATATTGCAGATTGCCTAACTTCTTTATTATTGTTTGAAAGAAGAAATCATATTCTTTTCTTCAGCCATCCATATAATAATACAAGTGCTATCAGGGTAACGAAACTGAATAGAGCTGCGCCGATACCGATTATTGTATCAACAGTTACTTCAGCTACTTCTCCTGCATCATAACTCTGATTGTAACCATCTAAGGTCATAATTCAATCACCTTTAATTTTTGTTTTTATCGAACAGATTTTGTTCATTTTTTCAAAATTTTTCATTAATACTATTTCCGTCTATGAAAAAGGAGTATTTTCACACTCTTTTCTTTAACCACGTGTATAGCAATACAAGGGCTATCAGGGTAACGAAACTGAATAAGGCTGCGCCGATACCGATTATTGTATCAACAGTCACTTCAGCTACTTCACCTGCATCATAGGTTTGTGTATATCCATCAACTGCCATAATTAGTTTGTTTGTACTTGGATTATAAAAAGGTTTCTAGAATTTAAATAAGTTGTATTTAACAAATAAATAAGTTTATATATAAGTAGTATTTAATTATACTTATGGTTGTTAAACGAATAAGAAGAACTTATATGCTTGATAAAAGTTCTTTGGTATTACTCAAAGAGATAAAAGAAAAAAAATCTAAGCTTATTGACATGGGACTTTATCTCAAGAGTGAAAGTGATATAATTAATTATAGTATAAGAAAGTTTGGTGATAGTTTAAAGGAAAAAGGTTTATAGTTATGGGATATTTTAAAAATAAGAAAGAGAAAATTCTTGTAAAAGTTTTTAAGGATGACCCAGATAGTATACTTTTGTTTGAAGGTTTATATCCAAAAGTCAAGAACTTTGTCTGGAGTATTGGAGTTTTTATTGGTTCTATGTGGATTTTCTTTAATGTTTTGGACAGGATTGGATTTGAAAAAGCAATTATTATCTTATTAGTTGGTATTGCTGTTTATATGAGGAGTTGGTTAAAGATGGTTATTGTGTCACAAGAAAAATAAAAATGAATCCAGATAATAAGATATATCAGGATTATCAATTTCTTTGGAAAAATAAAATGTTTTTATTTTTACTTGTTTTGTTTATTGTTTTGAATATTCTTGATGTTTCTTTAACTTATTATGGTGTTGAATACAAGGAACTTAAAGAGGGAAATCCTTTATTTGCTAATAGTATTAATGTTGAAAAAGATTATGGTCTTGTTTTTTCTGTTAAATTTTGTTATACTGTTGTAATATCACTTTTTGTTTTTTTCATATTTAAGTATTATAGTGATTTATTTGGTTATTTTTTGATTTACTTTCTTGATTTATTTTTACTAAAATTTGTTTTTGATTGGGTTATATTACTTATATAATAGTAGATTTTATATATCTTAACTTCTATTATGTATGGTTATGGTTGAAGATAATATAGAAACAAAGAAAGTTGATGAGCAAAATAAGATATTAACATTTCAGATAAAGTTTGTTGGAAATCTAAAAGAAGAGTTTGAAGTTCGAAAAGCTATTGAAAGTTATGTTTTAGCTTTAAAACTGAACGTATTTGGATTTAAAGCAAGAGTTTTGTCTCGAAAAGAAGTTGAACAATTTAAGTGAGGGTTTGTTTTTATGGCAAGAAAAAAGATTGGTGTTGTAGTTTTTCTAGTATTATTTCTTATTCCTTTATTTTCATTGTTTACTAATGGAAACGATATTGAAACAGTAGAATATTATTATATTTACGAAGCTTTGTCTAAGAGTGTTCCTGTTTATACAAAGGGTTGTACTCCTACTATTGATGCAAAAAATGCATCTCATATAGAAGATTGTATTATAGAAGTAACTTATAAAACAGAATATTATAATGGAGATAGAATTGGTTTAGTTGTTGGAGATAAAACATACAATACTCCAAATCTTAATGTAAATGTAGAGGAGGGATATTTATACATTTGTAATGTTCCTGTAGGAGATAGAAATTGGGAAGAATATCCAAAGAGACAATATGAAATTGATAAAAAAGTTTGTAAGGAGATTGATTTATTGAAATGAAACTTAAATTTTTAATTTGGATAATTGGATTGATTGTTTTAAGTATTTCTGTATTGGCACTTACATATACAGCAGAATACCCACCAGCACATACTGATGTTTATGTTAAAGCTACAACTACTGGTGGAGGTTTTCAAACTTATTGGGCTACAGACCTAGCTCTATCTTTAACAGGGGTTGCATCTCCTACAACTTCGTGGGGTGCTTCTACTTCTACAAATGCTAACCAAAGATTTCATATAGATTTAGGGTCAGCTAAAATTATAAGGAGAGTATATTCTGAAAATTACCATCATATCGGGACAGATGTAAATGCTGGTGTGAAGAATTATATATTACAGGGTTCAAATAGTAATAGTTCTTTTTTAGAATTAACTTATGCTACTGATACTGGTTGGACAACAATACTAAGTGGATTACAATTTCCTGAACATACTGCTTCAGATGTAGCAGACCCTGAATTTAGTTTAATTAATAACACCGTAGCATATAGATATTATGCTTTTAAAATAGCTGATAATTGGGGGAGAAGTTTTATGGGGGTAAGACATTTAAACCTACAAACAGAAGATGGTTTTGGTGTAGATACAACACCACCAACAGCAGACGATTGGAATGTAACAAGTGGAAACGTTGTAGCAGGAGAAAGTACAATAGCCTGGAGAGATGATATTCAGAACTATATAAATATAACAAATGGAACATTAAGTTATACTTTTACTTCTAATGAAAGTTCAAATCATTCTGCTTATGTAGACAGTAAAACAGATTATTTAAATGCTGATGCAAATCATAAGGCAGCAACTACTGAAACAACTTTACACGCAAATACTGTTTATGATAATTTCAGTTCTGGAGACCATTTTCTTTTTATAAGCTTGATAGATTTGGCTGGTAATGTTAGAAATTATTCTCTAAATTTTACAGCAGTAGATAATATTACAATTACTATAAATTTTGTTACGCCTTTAAACAGTAGCGGAAGTTCTGTTGGAGATTTTAACACGAGCAATTTAGAAGAAATAGAAACAATGGAATTAAATTTTACAATTAGGTCTACTTTTGAAAATATAAGTGATTGGTATTTGAATTTTACGTCAAATGGTACAAGTTCTTGTTCTTTAGGAAATCTCCAAAATTCTGTTTGCTATAATTTTACTAATTCAAATACTTCAAGAAAATGGATAGAGTTTATTAATGGAAGTGAAACAACGACATTCGATGGAACTGCGTTCGGAATAGCAATTGGTGATGGAATAACACCAACAATATCGAAATCAGCTGATGGTAAAGAATGGAACGTTTCTATTATTATTGATGAGCATTATAATCCTAATGTATTAAAACACTATGATGCTTTATATAACTTTTCTGATATTAAATTTCAAAATGGAACAAATCAAAGAATTACTGGAAACACAATTATTGAAATACATTTAGGACATCTTTTGGTTCCATTAAATGCAGACCAATATAAATTAGACATTAGAGTAAATACAAGTAGTATATTACCGAACCAACCAATAGAGTCTCATTTATGCAATTCAACATATAAATTAATCTCAGGAAATCCTGTTGGGAATCCCGCATGTGCTTTAGTTGTAACAAAACTTCAAAGCGAATTTCAAGATGATGGAACAAAACATAGAGGAATATTCACAAAACAATTAGTTGATGAACTAGGAAATATTTTATTTCTTTTGTTAAGAACTGATGAAAACAACCCAAACAGATATTATTTTATCAAGACTTATAAAGCAACGTCAGTTGGATATAATACACACTGGAATTTCTCAAATGATAATGGGGAAACATATTCTAATTTAGCAGATGGTTATGAAACAGAAGCCAATATAAACTGGTTTATTGATGGTGCAGACCCAACAGCTTTTATGGGAAATATTTATGCAAATAATACTGGGACAGTAAAATATACTAATCTATTTAATCAAACATGGGATATAGACCCGAGTCAGAAATATAATCCTGTTATTAATCTGATATTACCAGAAGTAGACCAAACAGTCGAATGTCCTTTTAATATAACGTGGTCAGTTGATGACCCAAATGATGATAATTTAAATGTAAGTTTGTTTTTGTTTGATGGTTCTATTTTGAATCAGACAATCCAGACAAATATGAATCAGTCAAATACAAGTTATTATTGGAACTGTAGTGATGTTTATGGATATTGGTTTAACCTGACAATAGAAGCAAAAAAAATAGTAGATGAAGGATTTAATTCTTCTGATACACATCAGATTATTGTTTATGAATGTACTTATGAGTGTACGTTATTTGATTCTTGTCAGCCAAACAGTACAGGTGGATATAAAGATTGTTTAACTGTAAACGAAACTGAGATATGTGTTTACACAGGAAATTACAGCGAATTTCGAGAATCCTGCAATTATTGTGACGAAGATATTAATTTATATAACACTCCTACTGAGAATGAGTTTTGTAATGACTATACTTTACTACAAAACATGACTTATTATTATGTGGATGATAATTATTATGATTGTTGTAATGTTACAAACGCAAGTTCTGATTGTAATATACTGAATGAAACTTTGTATTTCAATTATACTCAGATAGATGATTGTTCGAGTATTGATTGTTTGTATGATGAAAGCCCTTATTTGAAGTTCTTTGACAAAAAGATTCCTTTGATATGTGTAGTGAACAAAAATACAACTTATGATTTTTTGGTTTATGTGAAAGCTGATAATCAGACTATACAGACTAATCCAAAAAGGCAACTTATAGAAGATTATGGTGAATATAATTCATTCAAGTCAGAAAATGGATTAGTTAATCTTTATTATACATCTACTACTTTAAGACCTGACAGGAACGTGACAGTTATTGTTGAGGGTCAAAATGGATTATTTTATAATGAATTTGTTGCTGCTCCGACTTATAAAGACCCATTTCAGTTGCAAGACAGGTTATTCTGGACTTGGGATAATGCAGGACTTTTAATTGGTGGTGTCTTTATATTTTTAATTTTAGCAGTATTTGTTGTATTTTTAATAAGATTTGGGGTGTTTAATTGGAAAAATTGACTAAATATAAGAAAGTTTTTATAGTTGTTTTGTTTTTAATAGTCTTAATACTAGGAACAGGTAATGTTCGTGCTTTTTTGAATTGTGATTATAAAGACGAACCGTTTTTAGAATTAACTGACAGTAAAATTGAATGGATATGCAAAACAAATGAATTATTTTGTTTAAGTTATGTAGAGTATAATGACAGGTTGTTACAAGTAAATCCTGAGCCAGAAACTGTTGTTGGAATAGGTGTTGTCGATAAATTTACTGTTAATGATGGAATGGTCAAAGTTCATTTTACTAAAAAGAACTTGAGGCATAATGTTACTTTTGATTTTGGTGTTAAGTGTGGTGACGATACACTGGAAGTTAATATAACACCACAATATAGGGATTTATATGAAATCCAAGACCAAGCAGTTAGGGTTAAAGACAGTACCAAGTTTATTGCACTTGGTTTTTTTGTTGTATTGTTTTTGATAATAATTGTGTTTTTAGTTGTAAAATTTTTTAAAAGGAAAAGGTGATTAATGTGAAAAAACAAATAAAAAAAAGTGTTAAAATATTTATATTTATATTATTTTTGTCAATATTTTTAGTTCAAACTAGTGATAACTCTCTTGCTATTTCTAAATGGAATTATTATGGTGGAACGAGTAGAGCTAGTTTTATTCAATCTACTGGAAATGCTTATGTGGATGATGTAACACGAAGTTCCCTATATGATACAGTTTATTCTGTTTATTCACCTTTGATTGATGATTTAGATGGAAACGGATTTAATGAGATTATTGTTATAACTAACAGTAATGAGATAAAGTTATTCAATGGTACTGATTTTGATTTACTAGATACTTATTATAATGCTGAATTAACTCCATCTGGTCAGTTTGTTACTATTGATTTTTTAGGAGACAGTAATCCTGAGTTGATGATAATTACAAATACTGTAGCTAGTAATTATTCATTATGGGTTGTGAATTGGAACGGCAGTGATTTTAATATTACCAAAGAAATTGAATTACCTTCTGATGAAGCGAGTAATGGATTAAGTTGTTATAGTGGAGAATGTTATTATTTTTCTGATACTGGTAAGTTATATAAATATAATCAATCAGATGATACAAATACTTCTCCTGTTTATGATTCTGGTAGTAACGATACTTGTTTTGAACGTTCAATTCCAATATTTTATGATTATGATTTAGATGACGATATGGATATTTTCACTATTTGGAACGCTAATTGTTATCATGTTTTGCAATTAGAGAATAATGGAAGTTCTTTTACTTTGGACTATAATTATACTTTTGATACAACAGCTAGTGCCATTAGTAATATAGGTATTGCTAATCTTGATGGTGGTCAGAAGGAGTTAGTAATTACTCAAAGTCACTTATTTCGTAATCCTACTACACCTTTTTTTTCCTATGTTTATTACTATGGACTTAATGACCATTCATTAATATGCAGTCAGTCTTTTCATGACGGAAGTACAAAAGTTCCTCTAATTACTTCTTTACATACTTGCTATTTGGATGAAGGACAAGGTGCTTGTGATTATGATGATGATGGATGGGATGAAGTGTGGATTACTCTTCACTGGTCAGAGGGAGTATGGGGGTATGCAGCGAACGGTACTTTTGAAGTTTTAGATGAAGGCTGTAATATTCTGGCAAGTATAGAGATGATTGGTAATGACTTTCCAATTGATGAACAGCATGATTATAACACAGAGGATTATATTAAAGGAGTTTATGCCAATATGGATAGTGATGAAGATTTTGAATATATTTTTCTTTATGGAATTTGGAATAAGGATGGTTCACTTCTAAAGGAAATACTTAGTCCTTCATTTTATCCAGATGAGTATTCTATAAAGCAAACAGATTATATTTTGGTAGCTGACGTTACTGGAAATAATTTAAATGATATTATAATTCAAGATGTTGATATAGCGAATATATCTAAAATAAGTGTATATTCGTTTGACTATGCTAGTCAAAACCCTTATTTTATAGGAGACGGTGTTGATGTTGATACTTGTGTTCCTCTTTGTATTAATGAGACGATTACATTCTATGCAAGACAAGGATTAGATTATGAAGATAATGAATCTGATTTTGCAGTTCTTGGTGTTGATTGTTATGAACTAGGATTAAGTAATTTGACTTGGGGCAGTCTGGCTGAAGACCCAGAAGTATCTTGTACTTATAATGTTCTTGGAAGTTGGGAAGTTGATATATATATAACAGATGAATATAATTATCCAAGTTATTCAGAAAGCGAAACTATGGGAATATATACTTCATTAAGCAGTAGTTGTTATAGTGCTGGTGAGTGGGAAGAAGAATGTAGTCCTTTTGTTTATGACCCACCAGAACCTGTTGAAAGATGTTTTACTGATTCAGCAATAAGTGTTTGTTTAGTTACAGGAACATCTGTATTTTTATGTGAGTTTTGTGAATGTGATACACTACCACAGACATTATGTCCATCATATTATAATGGAACAATAATAGACGGTTATAATGATAGATTGTTTGACTGGAATCAATGTGAATCTTGGGAAGGAAGTGTATGGTACGGTGCTTGTCCATTCTATATTTGGATTGTATCTGGATTAAACAGTATTTGGGATTTCATATTCGGCGCATTTTGGATATTTTTAACGTTGTTGTTAGTAATAATTATACTAGCAATAGTTGTAAAGAAAAGAATATTATGATAAGATAAAATGGTAATAGGAATCATAGCAGGAATTGGTATTGTTCTTGCTTCAATATGGGCAGGAATAAAATATGTATCAGAAAAAGCATTTGCAATAGGAATTGCTTTTTTAGATATGATGAAGTCAATGTTTAGTTGGTTCTTGGAAACAAGTCCGAAGTGGCTTAAACTTCTGTTTTTCTTTTTTATGATAATAATATTAGCAGATGTAATAGTTGGTTTTTTTATAGGATTAAACTATGCTTGCCTTAGTGACGGAACATTAAGAACACCGTCTGGCGCTACAGGTGGTGTTGGTCTATATATTGCAGGAATTTTTGAAGATTTTGAGAATAGCACAACTGATTATGATGCTTGGATTTTAAACAGGACTGTTGAAGCACAACAATATGATAAAGACGACCCAAGAGGAGTGTTCTATGTCAAATGTTTTGGCACAAGCCCAAAATTCACACTTGCTGGATTAGATTTTCTTAATTGGAAGTACTGGACAATGATTTTACTGATTGGAATGTTATATAAAGCTGGTAAGGAGTTCAATCTTCTCGGATAAACGAAAGGTTTAAATAAGAGGTAAATAACTATTATTTATAAAAATGAAAAAAAAAGGATTGTTATTTGTTGTTTTACTATTAGTTCTGTTATTTTCCCAATTAGTTTTTAGTGAATTAACTTCTTCTGATATAAAGGGAATAGAAGCAGTTGTCAGGAGAGAAGTACAATCTTCCAATGATGATTTAAAAAAAGAGTTGAAAACAGATATTAGAAGAATTGAAACAGAAGTCGATAAAACTCTTGATGAAATAAGTAGTTCTTCATCTTCTGCTAAGGTTGTTTTGATTTTAGCCCTAGCAGGTGTAGTTATACTTGCTGAAACTTTTATAAGTTTCTTGAGGTTTTTAGTTTACAAACACAAACGTAAACTAGAACGTAAATTAATGGAGAAAAAATAATGGAAACAGCTAATAAAAAATTTATTCCAATTTTTATTGGAATAGTGTTTGTAATTCTGATTTTATTATTTGTAATAATCTGGTTATGGAAACGTAAATTAGGATTTGCAACTGTTTGGGTTACTTACGGATTCGCAATCATGATTTTAATGGTAATAGGTCTACTTGTAGGTGCTGTCTGGTGGTTATTTAAGACACAAAGACTAGATATGATTCATATTCATAAGCAAAGAATTATAAGTGCCTGTAAAATAAACAAACCAGCATTTAAGCAAATTTTAATGTTTAGGGGAAGTGATGAACTAGAAGGACGTGTTATTGGAGAAGTCTTGGGTGTTGCTATGACTAAATCTGTTCCTGTTACTCTTACTGATGATGAACATAAAAAATTAAAAGAAAGAAAAGTTACAGATGCGCAGATAAAAGAGTTTATCAGACCAAAAGAATTGTTTTGGATTACATTTAAAAGAAGTTTTATAAATCCTGTTGAAATATTTTGTGGTACTAGAGAAGATTTTACACACTTATCTGGAAGTGTTATTTATCTTAAAGGAATGGCTTTTAGTCCACCTCTATATGATGTTTATTTTTTAGCAAAAAGATGGCAGGAAACTGAATTAATTGATGAAACCATTACTTTTGCTATTAGAAGATATGTATTACAGGAGTTTTTAAAAGAAGAAAAGAATATATTTGATGATGTACTGGCAATATCTCCTCAACATCAGAAAGCATTAGAACAATCAAGAATGAGAAGTATACATCAGGATTTATCTTCCCAGCAACCACCACCACAACAACAAGCAAAACAATAAAATGGATATAATATCTAATATTGAGAACATTGGAAGTATAGATTCTGTTGGCTTAGATGTTGATAGTTTTCCAGAAGAAAGTATATATAATGAAATAACTAGGATTCATATAATATTTTTTATGATTAGCTTGGTATTGGTTATGTTTTTAGTCTTATTGTAAAATAAAATGGTATCTAAAACAGAAATCCTTTGGAAGAAGTTTTTTGAATTAAATCCAGAGAGTTCTAACTATTGGAGTAATATTTTTAATGTTGCAGATGTTTTGTTTGACCCTGACAATACTGATGACCCTGAGCAAAAGATTAAGAATAATGAGAATAGAGAACATTTAAGGAACGAACTGCAAAGAGTAATGAATTATTTTTCGCAGGGAGATTATACTCCTAACTTTTTCTTGATACAACATACACTTTCTAATATGGTTAATGGAGACTTTGTAAAGGTTAAGTCTGATGGAAGAATTACTAGAATCTACAAAGAACAGTTAATGAATGAATTAGAAAAAATAAAATCTTGGTTATTCCGTGAAGTTGGTAAAATGCCTGTAAGATTTACGACACCACAGATGAATGTTGTAAACATGTAATTCTTATTTAAATGTTATTTAAATTAAAGAAACTCTTATATATCTAAACGTACTAAGTGTCTATAATAAACACAAGATTAAAGGTAATATTATGGTAAAAGGTTGGTTTGATGAAACAAGAAGGCATAGATTAGCAAGATTAGGTATTAAGACTGGAAGAAAAGTTAGAGGAAAAACAGGAGTTTTAGGGATTCTAAACACAAAAGATAGTTCTATGTTTTATCCAAAAGGAAAAGTAGAAGTTGGTAAAGATACAGAAAAAATAACTGCTGAACAACCAATAACAATTCTTAAAAGTGTTAGTGAAATTGCAACACAAAGAAAATTAGATTATCCTAATGATAATAAAGGAAAAAAGATTGTTACAGGTGCTTTAATCGGTGGGGCAGTTGGTGCTTTGACTTATAGTAACAGAAATTCAGAGAATTTGCGTCACGTAGTAGTAAGAAGTCAACCAAAACTTAAAAATTGGGTAGTTGTTTGGAAAATTAAAGGCAAAGGATGGAGAAAAAAAGTAGTTAAAACACAGAAAGAAGCGTTTAAGTTTTCATCAAAGTTAAGAGAAGTAGAAAAATTAAATTATCCTAAAGATAATCCATTACCAAAAGGAACAAGATATGCTTTTGATGAACCAATCAAAACAGGTAAGTATAAAGGTCTAAGACCTAGATATGCTTTTGTAAATAATAAGGTGGTTGAAATTGCATACTTTAAAGGAAAGAAAAAAGTTGCTGTAAAAAAGTTGGATTATCCAGAAAACGATGTTGAAGATATTACAATCAAAACACAGGTAGAAGGTGTTGATATTACTAAAAAACCTATTGAGGAAACAATGGAAATTGAAAAAGTTAAGAAAAAAGGTTTTAAAGAAAGAGTTAAGGCAGTGGGTAGAGGTGCAAAGACAACTTTTGAAAAAGGAAGAGAATTAAGCGAAAAGTTACAAGTTATGAAACAAGAAAAAGAAATAAGAGATTTAGAGAAATCACAAAAAAAACTTCTTTCATTAAAGACTAAACTTCAAGTTGCTCAAACAAAAGAACAGATTGAATCTGCTAGGGAAAGAATAAGAAAGACTAGTCCAAGTGTACTAGGAGATTTTTTTAGAGCACCAGAAAAAAAACCTAAGAAAAAGTTTAAATCTATACTTGATGCTTAAAAAAATAATGGAAGGTGTTAAAAGATGAAATTAAAAATAATAAAAAAAGTACATATACTATTATATATAATGATGATAACTCTTTTGAGTAGTATTGTTCTCGCAATACCAATAGTAACTTTGGTTTCTCCAGAAGATGAAACAAGTACTTATAATCAAACAATTAATATGAGTTGTAATGCTTCATGGGCTGGTGTAGAGTTGATGAATTTAACTCTATATATTAATGATACATTAAATTCAACAAATATAACATCAGTTACAAATAATACAAATTATGTTTTTCTTGACGTAAGTTTTGGACTAGGAGATTACTATTGGAACTGTAAAGCAGAGGATAACAATACAAATATAAGTTGGGCATCAAGTAATTTTACATTAAGTATAATTAACTGTACTTATGAATGTACATCATTTGAATCTTGTTATCCTGATATTACTGGTGGGCTTCAAAACTGTACAATAGTAAATGAAACTGGTGAATGTATTTATGCAGGTGATTATACTGAGTACCAAGAACAGTGTAATTACTGTACATTAGAAGAACTTATATCTCGTGGTGACTGTGTAAACGATACATACAGACAAAACGACTATGATTTAACTAATAACGCAACCTGTTGTGCTTTAACAGATAATAACACCGATTGTACTGTATCAGATTCTTATAACTCAACTTGTGGATATGCACAAGAATATGATTCAGGCGAAGCAGCAGAAGTAGGTACTGATTTAATAATTGGTATCGGAGTTGGATTATTTGGTTTTGTTGCAATCATAGCAATTGTACTCTTATTTGTCTGGTTGAAGAAAAGAGTGTGATTCCATGACAAAAGGAAAAAAATTAATCTTATTAATATTTTTAACGATTCTTTTTAGTAATTTTGTCATTGGAGCTATTGTAATTGAAGAAGGAACATATACTAATGAAAGTTTTAATATTTCTGAAAGTGGAAATACTGCTGCTACTGGAATAACTCAAGATGGAACGTATTTTTGGATAGCTGATTGGTCTGATAATGAAGTTTATAAATATTATATGAATGGAACATACACTAATGAAAGTTTTGATACTTCTGTAAGTGGGGATACGTATCCTATTGGAGTAACTCAAAATGGAACATATTTTTGGATAGTTGCTTCATCAAACGATAAAGTTGAAAAATATTATATGAACGGAACATATACTAATGAAAGTTTTAATACTGTTGGAACGTCACAGGGTAATTATATGATAACCAATAATGGAACATATTTTTGGATAGTTAATGGTAACGATATTAAAGTTTATAAATATTATATGAATGGAACATACACTAATGAAAGTTTTGATGTTTCGGGAAGTGGGATTGAGTATCCTACTGGAATAACCCAAGATGGAACGTATTTTTGGATAATTGATGATACAAAGACAGAAGTTGATAAATATTATATGAACGGAACATACACTAATGAAAGTTTTGATATTTCTGGAAGTGGGAATATGAATCCTTTTGGAATAGTTCAAGATGGAACATATTTTTGGATTGTTAGCGATTCTAGTGACTTAGTTTATAAGTATTATATGGAAGGTTCTTGTATTTATGAATGTACATTATTTGATTCTTGTTATCCAGATATTACAGGTGGACTTAAAAACTGTACAGCAGTAGATGAAGATGAAGAATGTAATTATACAGGAGATTACACCGAATTTCAAGAATCTTGTAATTATTGTACATTAGAAGAAGAAATATCTCGTGGTGAATGTATTAATGATTCATATAGAGTAAATACTTATCTTTTACTTAATAATGCAACTTGTTGTGCTTTGACAGGTAATAATACTGATTGTAATGAAACAGATTCTTATAACTCTTCTTGTGGATACGCAAAACAATATGATTCAGGTGAAGCATCAGAAGTAGGAGCCGATTTAGTAGTTGGTATCGGAGTAGGGTTATTTAGTTTCGTTACCCTGATAGCACTTATACTTTTAGTTCTCTGGGCGAAGGAAAAAATATAGAGTATGATTCCATGAAAAAAGGATGGTTTGAGGAAAGTAGAAGGCATAGATTAGCTAGATTAGGAATCAAAACAGGAAGAAAATCTAGTTCTAAAAAAGAGTTGAATGTTCTTGAAGGAAATCCAATGTTTTTTCCTAAGACAAAGAAAGAAAAATTAGACTACACACCAACATATAATCCTGCTGTTATGGGTGCAGTAGCAACTGATATTGTAGTTGGAACTGGGGTAGAAGTAAAGAAACATACACCATTGATTGCAGGCGCAATAGTCTATAAGAAAGTAAAAAAGGTTTTTAAAAAAGGTAGAAGGAAAAAGAAAAAATTAGATTATCCTAAAACCAAATTAATCACTATTCCACCAAAAGTATTAAAAGAATTAGTTAAAGATGAAAAATTTATTAAAGAACAGAACATTCTTAGAAAAAAAGCAGGATTAATACCACTAAAATCATCAAAAGAAATGGTTAAAAATTTATATAATTATCCTAAAGAAACAAAAAAGAAATATCCTATTATTACAAAAGAATTTAGTAAATTATCAAAAGAACATAATATTAAAAAACCTAAATTAAGTTATGGTAAAAATAAAAGATTGGCAACTTTTCATCCAAATAAATATATTAAGTTAAGTACAAGACTTCGAAACGAAAGTGATTCAAAGAAAAAAGATGTTGCACAGCACGAGTTCAAACATTATACAGATATGAAAAAAACAAATATTAGAGATGTTGATTTATTAGAGAAACGTGCCGTCGAATTTGAAAGAAACACTAAATAATCATTTATATACTAGCCCCCGTTAGTATGTATATATAATTCCAATCAGCGAAAGTTGGTTGGATTATTTTTCTAGTTTAGAAACAAGTTCTTTATCTTCTTTTGGACATCCTGCAATATTACACATTATTGGTCTTTTGGAACTGTTAAAAACTTTACATTTTCCATTATCAAGAAGATACTTACATTTAATAGGAATCACTACAAGATTTCTTCCTTTATGAAATATAACCTTAACATTATGATATGATAACCACTTTTTATAGTCATCAATAAACTTAGGATGAATCTTGATAGGCATTATAAAACATTTACAACAGAATCCATTACAAGTATCACATTCCTTAATTTTTTTAACTACAATCATCTTAAAGAAATAAACCTTCCTGTTTTAACATCTCGATATGAAGTTCTTTGTTTGTGAGCAATTATAACAACATCTTTATAGTAATATACTTCTTGTTCTTTAACAGTTACTTTTCCTTCAATATCAACTGTTTTTTTATTTTTTAGTTGGTATTTCCCTTCTCTTTTTAAATTTTGATTAATAATTTCTCTATGAACATCGGTTCTTTGAAGTTTATTAATTAGTTTGTCGGAAATATTAGCATCTGGTTCGAGAAAATTCTTTAAGTCGCTGTCAGATTTAATTTTTTCTGTATCAATTCTTTTATACTCAACAATATCTTCATATACAGCAGAATAGTATGAACTTGGGTCAGAATAACTTTTTCCATGAAGAACATATTTCTTTTTAATTGTTCCTCTTTCTGTTTTTGTCCTATAATCAAGTTCTTGCATTTTTCATTAAATAGGATATTTACATCCAATTAGTTCTGTATATTTATCTGCATTTGTTTTATTAATCTTTAAGTCATGTAATTGTTGTATAATCATAATATGTGCTAGTGATTTTTCTAATATATTATACTTAGATATTGCTTTATAAATAAGTTTCGGTTTTATATTATCCTTTTCTGTTAATCTTAATGTCCACTGATTATGTCCAAATAGTAGTGGAGTTTTTCTAAACTTCTCGCAACATTCAGAGGAATTAAGAATTGATATATATTTATCGAGACCAACTTTGTCAAAGCAAATACAATGGTAGCCGTTGTTTGTTCTAAAGACAAGAAAATCGGAAAAAGCACAGATCCCATCCCCGTCGAATTCAGGCCAGGTTGACCCGATTACAAGCCGCACGATACCTTGGGCAAAAACATGTAGACTGTCCTGTATGCCATTTTCTTGTAAATAACGAACCTGAACAGCTTCCAGAGCAGTTTCCAAAACATCTGGGCCTCCTGATGGCAA
>SDBV01002712.1_pt1 | contig 26468 bp, 31 predicted proteins | sample 2277081 | NCBI WGS metagenome assembly SDBV01 (sample SAMN10402039, study PRJNA504765) | marine sediment metagenome | isolation source: marine sediment core GS10_PC15, 223 cmbsf | place: Arctic Ocean: Southern Knipovich Ridge | collected 2010 | reverse complement strand
ACTATCCACATAGAAGCACTATCCACATAGAAGCACTAGCACTGCAGTAGCACTATCCACATAGAAGCACTATCCACATAGAAGCACTAGCACTGCAGTAGCACTATCCACATAGAAGCACTAGCACTGCAGTAGCACTATCCACATGAAACCCGAAATGAGATCCCAGATCCCAGTTTCTGGGCTCCAAGTGTCCAATCCCTGGGCAAATCGCTGGTCTACTCTCGCGCACTCTGGCCTAAGTGCCTACATTGCACAGTCATGAGTGGTGCTGCGGTTGTTGAGATCCATAGTACTGAGTCGGCGTTCGATGGGCTAACTCCGAAACAGCGAGCCTTTGTGTGGTTCTATGTGGCAGGGGAAGACGGTGTGAGGGGTGTAGCATACAGGGCCTATATGGCAGCGGGCTACACAGCCAGCACGCGGGAGTCTGCCTATGCTGCTAGCTCTGTGCTGCTAAAGCATCCCAATGTGCGTGCTGCTATGGATGAGGTGAGGAGTGGTGTGGAGGAAGAGGCAAAGGTGCGGATGCAGAGCTGGGTGGTGCTGGCTGTCAGAGCACAGCACATCATCCAGAAGCACATGGATGGAGAGGAGATCCTGACAGAGTCTAGGCAGAAGACGTGCTTTCATATCCTAGACAGAGCGTTTGGTAGGCCGGCCCAGCCGATAGAGCAGGAGATTGGAGAACGCTTTGATGCCCTGATCAGAGAACTCTCAGGCGAGGACGCTGGTGGAGGTGGTGATAAGACAGAGCATCTGGTAGGGAAAGGTGTGGAGGTGGATGAGTTGGTTGAGATAATAGGCGCCACCAAGACTCCCATGAGTACGTGGGTTCCCCCCCACAGGGGTGAAACTCCCGTAGATCTGGGGGTGGGTGATGGGGCCCCCCGTTCAACAAATGACCGTAGTTCAAACCCAAATTCATCTGATGAGCCAAACCCAATTTCTCCTGACGAGGGGCTGTTCCCCGAACTCAAACTATGCAAACCCCCGAAACCGGACCCTAAAGAAAAATGAGCACCCTGACAATACCTAAATCGCCTCCTGATGTTCGCTGGCCGCGCGCTGGACAGTACGTACAGGTGGTGTTAGATGGACGGAAAACGGCACGTCTAAGCTGCCCGGACTGCGGAAGGTTGGCACTGCTGGAGGATCACCGAATCATCGAGGACTCCGGCCAGGTAGTCCCGTCCGTCGTCTGCTCCAACTGCTCCTTTCACAAAAACATACAACTCGCAAACTGGGATTCTAGATGAAAATCCTCTCTCTGGGCACTGTTCTTCACAACGTACTACGTACGTTGTGTCTCTCATGCACAACAGCGATTTGCCCAGGGATTGGACAAACATGAAAATCCTCGCTTTGTATGTGAACGTCGCTGTGGAGGGCGATGGTGAGGCGGAGTTGTTGCGGCTCCGGCACCAGGTGCAGAGTCTCAGAACCACCGACCGGTTCGGCGCCATGGCCCACGTCGCCTTGTTCTATGCGCAGAACAACCCAGAAGCCAAGTGGGTGGTATTAAGCCCGCCTCCAGCCCCCACTGCCCGCTCTTCTCTTCTACCACAAACCTACTCAGGACCGAAACGACAAGGATGATAGGGACCTACAATGTTCAAGCAACACGTGGAGTGGAACAAGGCAGGATTTGCGCTTGAGGCCTGGCTATTCCCTTGCACCCTTGGTGGTGCGTTTGTCTTCCAGACCGCCCAGGCCTGGGTGCAGAGGGACAACTTTGCAATGTGGGCGATGGTGGCGGTGTTAGGAATAGCCGGGTTCTTCGCGAGCCGCTTCGTGCTCCGGGTGGAGCACCGGCTTGACGTCCTCGGCACAGATGTGGGTGAGATCAAGACCAGCATCGCCAGCATCGAGCAACTACACAAACTGTGCCCCTATGCTTCAGGCACTGCGCGGTGAGTATTAGGAAAGAGGGAACTAAGTTCGTAGTCCGCAGCCACCGGACGGGCAAGAAGCTAGGGAGCTTCAGTTCTCGGAAGAAGGCGGAGGGTCATTTGAGGCGGATCAAGCGGTTCAGTACGAAGAAGGGCAAGAAACGGTAAGAAATGTTGCGGGCGCCTGTGCCAGTGAGCGGCCGTACGCCGCTTAGACCGCCATCTCGCGCGGAGGACTAGGGTGACACGACTTCAGGACCTACTACTCAGCCATCCCGCAGGTACTCCGGCTCCTGTGCGCCAGTTTAGCCGCGAGGAGATGCCTGATTGTCTGTGGCCGAGTGACAACCCGCTTGATATCCCGGTGCTGAGGACAGGGCTGATGGGCAACACGCTCGATCTGCCTTGTATCATGTGGGGCACGGTGGCGAGAAGGACCATGGATAGCCAGCGCAGGCCAGGCACCCTCGGGTTCTACGTAGATGATTACCGGTTCCAGGCACTGTGGAAGGACCCGAGTGCGCTGCTGAACTCTGGCGCCCGTACTATTATCGAACCCAACTACAGTGTCCATGAGCGCACTCCGGTGGCTGTGGCAACAACCCTGATCTATCGGAAGCGGTGGCTGGCGAGGCTGTGTCAGGAGTTTGCTGGGATGCGGGTGTTTGTTGATCTGAACGTGGCACTGCGGCATATGGAGTTGAACATGCTTGGCGTTCCTGAGGGATGGCGAGCGTGGAGCACTCGGTTCTATGTGGATAGTCCTGAGGTTACGGACGAGCAGTACGCACGGGCGTGCGAACACTGCGGGGACGATGACGTGTTGTTTGTGGTCTACGGTGGTGGACGCGCAGGGCGCGCGTGGAGCCAGGCACACCAGTGCATCCACATCACCGACCAACGCACGCAGGTGAGGCGCGAAGGGCGAGAGCTTGCAATCCTGCCAACGCCACTGAAGCTGATAGGAGGAGGACAGCATGGGTAGAACATCTGGAGGTGGTGGGGGCGGAGGACTAGGTGGCGGCGGTGGTGGTGCGGTTGATAGTCTCTCTGACGAGCAGTTAAGTATGGAACTTGACGCCTCAGAACGCTCCGCAAAGCTTCGTAAAGGCGGGGAGGGTACTGGCACGCTGGATCGACGCCAACAACTGAGGAAAGAAATGAATCGACGCGTCTCCCAATCACCAGCACGTCGACGCAAACTAGTGAATCTCAACAGACGCCGACAAGGCCTCCCGGCTCTCCCTTAATGTCTAATATCCACTCAGCCGATGCGTGGGCGAACTACCTCCAGGACCCTGCGGTCCTACACGCGGTGGGGGTGTTGAGAGAACATGGCGTCTCGCGGGATATGGCCTTGTTGCTACTGGAGTTCACAGGGCTTCGCAGTGAGATGTGCGGCATAGGAGAGCGGTTGGAAGAGGTGCTCTTGCGGATGGACGTGCTACTCAAAGGGTTAGGGATGGAGGAGGACGCTTCAGGTCCTCCTGATCTGAGTTCATTCAAAGATGATGGTGGAGACGAAGAGCCGTGGCTCAAGGCTCACCGCCACCGCTACGGAGATCCGAAATGAGCCCCGTCTCTACACAGGCACGCACGATTGTCAAGCGGCTCATCACCGACTATCCCTACTGGGCTAAGAAGGTCTACAAGATCCGAGACAAGTTCAACCGCCTCGTCCCGCTCATACTCAACGATGTGCAGAAGCGGGTTGGAGAGGCAGAGGCGGAGGAGCTTGAAAAATACGGTAACGCGCGGATCTACATCCTCAAAGGACGACAGGGCGGGATCAGCACAGACCAGCAAGCCCGGTCTCTCCACCGAGTATGGAGGGCTCCGGGGGCCTCAGCCCTCACTCTCGCACACTCAAGGGAGGACACGGACAAGATCTTCCAGATCACTCGGCGTGGGATTACGAACTTCCCGCGTGATTTGTTGCCGCGGATGGGGCGGAGTGAGTCTAAGGAGGTTATCTTCCCAGGGATCGATAGTAGGTTCTGGACAGGAACGGCTGGAGCCAAACGGGTGGGGCGGGGAATCACACTCACTCGCTTCCACGGCTCCGAGTTTGCCTTCTGGGACACTCCTGTGCCCACGCTCAACTCTGTGGCGCCTGCAATGATCCCCCAAGGCTCTGTCATCGTGCTTGAGACCACTCCTGACGAGTTTGAGAGCGGCGCTCATACGTTCTGGAATGAGGCGGTGGCGGGAGAGAATGGCTATCGAGCACTGTTCTTTCCTTGGTGGGAGTGCGATCCTGCCAATTACCAGATTGCACTCCTCGAGATCGATGAGCTTGGAGAGCTGGCCGAGGACGAGTTCTTGTTGATGAAGACGCACGGACTGTCACTAGAACAGATCAAGTGGCGGCGATCGAAGATCAAGGAGATGGGCGTGTTGGAGTTCATGCGCGAGTATCCCGAGGACCCGGACTCGTGTTGGATCTCTAGCGGCGCCAAGTTCTATGACATGGATCTTGTTCGGCGCCTAACCCACCGTGCCCCTGTTCCTATTAAGACTGAGCAGGGCGGAAACCTCAAGATTTACGGCAGTCCACAAATGACTATCGAGGTAGATGGCGAGAAGTCTACCTATACCGAAGATGTGATTATTGGTGGCGATGTAGCAGAAGGCGTAGGGGCGGATTCGAGTGCCTGGTGTGCACGGTCTTTTCCTTCATACCGACTTCTTGCTACATTTGTTGATGCACACATCGAGCCCGATGGGTTCGCGAGGATGTTGTACGACTGGGGACGAGGGAAATACTGGGATTTGACTACGGAGGAGAGTGAGGAGTTTCGTGAAGCCTTTCTCATCATCGAGAAGAACTCCCACGGAATCACAGTACTGCGTAAGCTCCGCGATCTGTCCTACCCTAGGCGTTCAATTTATCACCGTACTCCTCTCGGGAAGAACTTTGATGAAAAGACCGACTATGTTGGGTGGGCAACGACGGGAGAGAGCAAACCGTTGTTACTGGACGCCGGCCGGGATTTACTCAACGCAGCAGATGATGGTCATGTAGGCGTGCCTGGTCCAGAGGCTCTGCGTGATGCGATGGCAGTGGCGGACGGGAATCTGACAGGACGGGATATATTGGTGGCAGAGATGTTGGCGTGGATCGGACGCGGGAGTGTGGCGCGGCGGAGAGTGACGATAAAGAAACCACTTCATTGGTGAGAACTGTAGATGTCAGAGCAAACTGCCCCACAGATACCGCACGGGCTTCGGTACACCAATAGTCAAGGTGAGCTTGGAGTCTTGAGTGGTAAGATCGATCCTCAATCTCCGTTTACGATGTTCCCGCAGAATTGGGCACAGAGGGAGCACCCTTTCCGGGGTGTCTGGCTTACAGATGAGTTGAAGCAACGGGCCAGTTTCCTAGCCACCAAACAACATCTGTCGCCGTTTCTCGTTCCTCACAGGTTCGAGGGTAATGTAGCCCCATCGCAACTACAGCGTGCGGGATTGGGGTATGGGGTCGGACTCAACAAGTCGTACGTAGGCGAGATCCTCGGGCACATCAGAAGCACGCCTGCGCACTATACTTGGGGGCCGCTGTCGAATGATTCGAAAGACACAATGGCTGCTCCCAGCGGAGATCCCGCTGAGTCGCTTTGGTTCGATGCAACAGGCACTGGTGTATCCTGGACCAACTTCATAGAGGGCCGAGTTTTGGAGTGGATGTTGACGTCGGTCGGCGGATTTGTCCTGATTGACTCCAATCGACCTCCAGAGCTAGAGGGTCTGTCGCAGTCAGCGGCGGTAGGACTCGGGATCAGAGCCCGCGTACGCTGGATACCTTTCTCGTGGGTGGAGGATTTCGGCCGCAGCGACACAGGATATCGGTGGATTAAGTTTGCTGAGACCGCCGATGAGCGCGAACCTCAGATGGAGGGCATCGACGATACAGGGTTTGAGCGTCGCCATGTTCTCTACGAACTTCTTCCTAACGGCACTACACAGATTCGTCGATTTGACGATGACGCCAAGCAGGTTGGCGGTACGGTATTTCAGGACATCCGAGATAAAGATGGCCGCGGGATACTGCCGATGGTCGAAGCCAACGTCGGCGAACATCCTGACCTGAGTTTCCTCGGCTCCGGGTTGCTGATGGGGCTGGATGATATCGAGATCGATCTATTCAACTTGCTCACAGAGATTCGTGAAGCGTTCCGCGATGCTGCCTTCAGCTTCCTTTCCTTCCGCGGCGGAGATTTCGACGGGGTGCACGAGCAGATGGAGGCTGGGACGCGATTGGTGAACTTAGGGGACGATCCGCATGCACAACTAGAACGCATCGCGGCAGATGGGAGTGAGGTCCAGTCTGGTCTAGGGTTGTTCGAACTAGGACTGAAGAACTGGTCACTCTCAGCCAAGCGTAGGGCGATGGAGATTGTGGAGTCATCTTCAGCGCGTTCGGGTATTTCGTTGAAGGCTGAGTTCCAGCTAGATCTCCGGCCACTGTTGGTGGTGCTGGCAGAGGCTCTGGATGTGGTTGAGACTAACGTCATGTTTGTGATGGCACAGATGGAGGGTGCCACACCTGAGGAGGCAGATGAGGTGTTGGTGGAGCGCGAAACAGAGTTCCAACTCGAGCAGGAAGCCAGCCGTATCACACGGATCGCTGCCGAGTACCTCGAGGCACTGCCCACTATTCCGCAGTCAGTGACGAAGAGGCTCATCGTGCGCTGGGCCGAATCACTTGGGTTCCTGAAACTTGAGGAGCCTGAGGAGGGCGGCAGCGGCAGGACACTGCGTGAGGCGGTTGAGGAAGAGGCTGAAGAGATCGCGGAGTCCTTGCAAAAGGCTGAGTTGTTGAAGAATGCGTTTCCACTGTCGCCTGGTACTCCAACGCCTCCAGGAACACCAGAACCTGGAGGCGAAGGTGAGGGCGAAGGCGAAGGTGAGGGCGAAGCAGGTACTCAAGGCGGAGGTACAGAATAGTGACAAACACACAGAAGGCCGAGAAGTGGTGGGAGCGCGTGCCGCGGATCCTTGGTGGTTGGGGTTTCGCCACTCTGGTGTTCCTAAAGTTCCCCTTCCCTGAGGCCAAACTCCTCGACGGCACGCTAGTACGCACAGATCCGGGCGTATTCTCCTGGGGGATCTACGTTGCCCTGATTGCCTTCTCGATTGGGATCGCGCACTCGACAGTGACCGGGATCGTCCTCGGCCAGCTTGGTCGGGTGTATTCGTCCGCGTATTCGTTCGCGCGGCGTTGGGTTGCTAAGAAGTAGATGTAGAGTGTGCCGTCTGCTTATGATATAGCTCGCCAACGGCAACGCGCCTTGATGGGGAGTATCGAGGCTGATGTGGGTGCGAGAATCGCCCGCCAGATGGATGAGTTCGCTAAGAACATCACCAGTCGTCTCGGTACAATCAAATCACCTCAGTCAGCACGCGCGATGCGTGAGCTGCGGAAGATCATACGGGCGCAGCGGGAACTTCTGTTGTCAGGCCACACCAGAGCAATTGTTGCGGGTCGGGCCTATTCGTTTAGAGAATCACTGAAGGTGTGGGAGAAGGGTGGACGAGAGTTTGCCAAGTTGAAGGGCCTCAGTGATATTGAGATCTCCAGCATCCGCCCCGTCTCTGTCAGTATGGTGGGGGCTTTTGAGAACCTGCGTCCTGGTCCTCTGTGGCAATCAGTTGTGAGAAACAGTGCTGTCAATATGGCTGAGATGGCTGAGAGCGTTGTCTCCCAAGGACTACTGGAGGGTGTTGACCCAGATGAACTTGCGCGGCGGCTTCGTAGGTATGTGAAAGGATCGGAGTCCTTTGCAGGCGCCTTTCGGCAGGTGCCTACAATATCAGGGGAGAAGTTAGTTATTGATTTACGGCGAGGTATGCCAGCCAATCTTCGTGATGCTGCGAAGAAGATGAAGTTCAACTCTACCCGTATTGCTTTCTCCGAGATCCACAACGCCCGGGCAGAGGCAGAGATCCAGCATTTTATCGAGGATCCGTATGTAGGTGCTGTGCGGTGGCGGCTCTCTCCGAACCGGGGTACACTCCAGGGGCCTGATGAATGCGATGTGCTGGCCACTCAGGATGCGTACGGGCTGGGTAAAGGGGTGTACCCAGTCACCGAAGTTCCGGTCCCACCCCACCCGTTTGATCGCTGTGAACGAGATCCAGTCACCCGTGCCACCTCTGAAATAAAGAAGCCGAAGCCGAAGCCGAAACTCAAACTGGATCCGCGAGACACAAAGATGAAGTTCCCGCGGGCAAGCAAACTCACTGCTGGAGCACAGACTCGTGCGCGGAAGAGTGCGTGGGAGGCTATGCGGATTGGTGGTGCTCAGCCAATCCCGCCACTTACACCTGCTATGGTAGGTGGTGTGGATCCAGCGACGATTGCTCGTTTAGAGAAGAAATGGGCGGCTGAGGTCGATACACTTGTTGCGGACAATAAGCGTATGGGATGGGGTGATCGTGCACGGAAGACCAATGCTCTACGTGTTACTAGTAACATAAAGGCTATGCGAAGGGGTCAGTTCATCGATGTAGGCGGATCTACCCGGACGGGACTTGTTACTATCAAAGAAAAGATAATGGTAGAGGAGATTGTGACAGCGTTTAAGGTTACGCCCGAACGGGCGAGGCGGATGTTAGACGAGTGGCGTGGTCTAACGCATCGATGGACAGTTGGTTCTGAAACTCTCGAAGCTGGGGTGGTAAAGCATCTGGCAGAGCGTGAGTTCGGTGCACACACCATCTACCACAAGAAGTTTATTGATAGTAAGGCAGAACTCCGCAAAAAATTCTTGGCAAGCACAGGAGATGATATTGATACAATGGTGAGGCGATTGGGTGTGACTACTGTGGAGGACCTACAGTACTTTATGCGGCTGGAGCGCGATATGACTGTGTCGATGTTCAAGCACTTTGGACGGGACACAGTAACAGTCTATCGGGGTACAGGTAAAGGGTATTTCCGGAGGAATAACATCCCTATGCCCAAGGTAGGAGACGCTGGTATAGCAGCGCACAACAGTTTGGCAAGTTGGTCTACCTCACAACCTATGGCAGAAAAATTTGGTTCTGTAATATACCGAGCAGAGGTAAAGACCACGGATGTTTTCTGGAACTTCTGGTCTAGTCCTGTAGGACAAGGAAAAGAGAGGGAGTTTGTACTAATAGGTCGTTCGATCCCTTACAAAGTTGTCAAGGTCAAGCCTTAGGACGTTTCTTTCGGCCTTGACGAAGCCAGTTGACATCGTCTTCTGTGGTGTCGAAGACGATGTCAATCTCAGGGTCCTCCTTCTCTTGAAGTTCCTTGAGCGTGGCCTCGTATTTCTTCTCCTGATCGTCAGCCATGGTTACAATCTAAGCTCCTGTATGGCTGCTATGCAAATGGCCAACATGGGAGTCTCGGCATGACCCCAGAGCGATTCCCAGTTACTCGGCTCTCCCGCAAACCTGGCGTGCCATATCTGGAGCCTGCCGTCGTAGGAGAGTTCGAAGACCTCGAAGACCTCTAGCATGAAATTCACCAGATCCACTGCGTCCTCCGTCTCGGTACTAGGGTGCCAGTGTCTGATGAGGCGGGTGGTAGTCCATTGAAACGGACTGCCAGGATCTGCAGGTCGAACCCACCGGTACAGTGTATCGCTTACGATAGAGAGACGTGGCTCCCATTTGAGTGCTTCTCGTGCAACGCGGTCATCTAGTGCCCGTCCCGCCTTTAGTGTTTTCATTGGGAGGCCTTTCTGAGCGCCTTTCTGTAGACAGGTTCTTGGCGGTAATCGGTGTGTCCTGCTGCACGCTCCCCTACGCAGATCCTTAGGTGGTCTGCGTGGAGGGCTGTACACGTTAGGCCACCGCATCTGTCACAGATGGTGACCCACTTGTTGACCTTCACTTGACACCTCCTATCTGCCGACAACAAGAAGCACAAGGGCACTTACCTGTACTACCCCTGTACACCCAGACACCATGCCAAACGCAGCGAATTTCAGGTGGGAGCGTTAGGATGGTTCGGGCGATGTCACGCGCCTGATCCAGACTGACGTCGACGACATAGCAGGCAACACGGTACATCCATCCCTCTTCAGATTCCAAATTGCTTGCCTGATTCTTGTACGGTGCCCAGTCTATCTGTTGCGTGGTGTTCACTTGCCACCTCCTATCTGCCGCGGGCCTTTCTGGCCAGGGCTGACAATGGTGCTGCCGTGGATGTGCACATTGTGTCCGGCTGCCTTGCCATCACTGTACCCGGTGCCGTGATTGGACCACTGGCCGTTGATGCTGTCGGCCCTGCAAGTCCTCACTACTTCATCCATGTACCTGTCGATGGCGGTGGTGTGGAAGATCAAGGCCTTGCCGGTCTTGGCGTCCTTCTCGCGTTCCTTACGTTCCTTGCGATACCGCTCGGCGACTGCTATGACGAAACCGTCGACGTAACTGTTCCGGTAACCTTTGGCTTCCCACGGAGTTCCAGCCTTCTCCATCTCCCAGTAGTACCTGTCGTAGGCCTTCTGGCTGAGACGACGGATCTCATCTACCAGGTAGTTGAACACCCAAACTGCGATCTCCCGGTCTGTGCCCCGGCCGACGTAGACGAGCATGGATGAGCTGGTGATAACGAGCATACGGCAGAAGTGTGCTTTTGCTACTGCCTGGCCGAGTGTCTCCTGCCATAGCACCCGCCGCTCCCCCCAGTCCTTGGTGTAACCTCTGCCCATCGGGTCCTCTGTGTCGAGCTTGGCAATGGCGACCTCGGTCAGGTCCAGTTTGTACTGGGTGAGAAGCTCTTGGACCTTGGCGGCGAAGGCTGCGGCCTCTTCCTGGTTGCCGAGGTCTTCGCAACTCTCTGCCTTGGCGTGGAGCTTGGCGATCTTGGCGGTGATGTCTTTGAGCGTCATTGCTATTCTCCTAGAGGTCAGAGTTTGGTGATTATCTGCTGTATACCCTCTCTCTTGATTGCGACTTCGAGCATGATTGAGAGCCCAGCCTGGATTGTGCCGCGTTCTACGCTCTCACTGTAGCCGCAGGCTTTTCTCTGGATACGGAAGGGGAAGGAGGAGTGTGTGTCACGTTCCACCACCGTCTCCCAGGCGAGTTCCTCCAGCAGGTACTGAATCATCTTAGTGGTCAGCATCATTGTCCTCCTTGTTGTTGGGTGGCCTCGACGTTGATTTACTCCACGTCGAAGTGTGTCATGGCCGTCTGTAGTAGGTGATCGTAATCTCCCGCCATCATCTCGTCGAGTACCACATCAATCCTTTCCTTCGACCATCCTGCGCTCCTGGCTGCGCGACGGCACAGTCCTATGATGTTGAATGCGTTGCCGTCTGCACCCACCAGTTTGACGCGGGGCTTCTTGTCCTTGGACATGCTATGCCTCCCTGTTGTTGGGGTTAGTTAGTTCATCCAGGGCAACCGGCCGTCTTCGCCCCAAACCCCTATGGCTTGGCCATTTACGAAGCATAGCCACAGAATAGACATGTACTCGTGGTTGCTGGTGACTGGTGACTGTTTCATCTGAGACGCTTTCATCGTTGGCTCCCTTTGTTAATGCGTTTCCTTATTTGTAATGTAATATGGTTCCGTGAGAAACGCAACTCTATCAGGGAGTCAGTTCAAAGTCATTGTGGGTTGTTCTTGCGTGATCCACCATAGACCTTCTATTATGCTATGACAGTTCTAGCGACCTTCCGCTGAGGTGGCGATCAATGACGAGAGTAGTAAAGGTTCCGTTGTCCTTTTACAGCGCGACTGGTCCTTCCGTCTGGGTCCGAAAGTTCAGCGAGATTGGTCCTCCGTTCAGACCGAAAATGAGCGAGGTGTAAGGATGGCAATCGGACGCGAATTCAAGTTCAAAGTCGGGGAAGTAGAGCACACAGCTACCGTACCCGAGGATTGGGTCCACAAGACCGAGGTGGATGAGGGGTTCATGTCCAAGACAAAGTTTCAGGAGGAACTGAAACGGCGTGTTGACGGTGTGACTAAGGGCATGGTGAAGTCTGAGGACGCTCTGAAGGATGAGGAGTTCCTCACGAAGGCTGCCGAGGCGAACAAGGAGTTCTTCGTCAAGCTGCTCGAGATCAAGCCAGGGAAGGAGGGCGATGTCGATGTCGCCAAACTTCAGAAGGAGGCAATGGATCGCGTGCGGCAGGAGGAACTCAAGCCAGTACAGGAGGCGTCGACGAAGAAGGATGAAGAGATCCAGCGTCTACGACTCCGCGACCTCGACGGTCAAATCGCCACTGCCGCAATCACCCTCGGTGTTGATCCGGAGTTGACCGATTTGGTCAAGATCCACGTACGCGACAATTCTATCTGGTCACAGGAACTGAACCAGTGGCTCGTCAAGCGCCAGGACGGGAGTGGCGAGTTTGAATTCTCCACGGATCCAGACAAACCCGGCGGACATCCCTACATGGGGCCTGCGGAGTTCTTGGAGGTGACGAAGAAGGGTGGAAAGAAGAAGGTCTGGTTTAAGGCATCAACGCAGGCTGGTATCGATTTCAAAGGTGACGAATTCGGTGCCGACCGCGCAGCCACTCTGGATCAATTCAAGAAACTCACTCCGGCACAGCAAACCGAGTTCCACGGAAAGGACCCCACCAAGTACGCAGAGTTCATGAGCCAGATCTCAGCAGCCGGTGAGTCGGCGCTGATGACTTCTGGTGATCCTCTTTCCCTAGCAGGGAAGGTTGGATCGACGTAAACACTCTTTTTGGGAAAGGGTCGCTTTAACACATGGCAACCACACTCAAGGCCGACCAATTCGTCCCTGAAGTGGCCACGGCAGTAGCGACCGCGGAGTTTTCAAGCAAGCTGGCCCTCGGGTTCCCGGGCAGTCCGTTCGTCGGAGTTCTTCCAGCGGTGGACAATATCGGCGACGAGGGCGACACCATGAAGTTCCCCCGGTATATGCCTCTCGGCGAATTCGGCGCGTTGACGGAAGACACGGCGATGACTCCCGAGAAGTTGAAGACCGCGATGGACATGGCTGTCATTCAGGCAGGTGGAAAGGCCGTGGAGATCACGGACTTTGCGTCTCTGGCTGGGCGTGGAGATCCGAGTAGCGAAGTCGGTTCGCAAGTATCGACCCTCGCTGCCAGGTACATTGACGCAGCGTTGGTCGACGAAGGTGAGACGACTACGCTGGCCAGTACCGTCAGTCAGACCTTCTCGTGGGAGATTTTTGTCGACGCGATCATCGACAAGTGGGGTGACAAGGCCATGGAAATGGTCGGCGGGTTGGTCATCCACTCGAAAGTGATGGGCGACATCATGAAGCTCCCCGAGTTCAAGCGGGCCGACCAACTCGGCCAACTTGGCTCAGTGCTCGTTGGCTTCATCGGGATGCTAGGGACGTATCCCGTGTTTGTCAGCGACAGGCTCACTGTCACGACCGGCACGCCAAACACTTACACCAACATGATCCTGAAGCGGGGCGCCCTCGGGCTCCTGTTCCAGCGTACACTGTTGGTGGAGCGGGATCGTGACATCCTCAAGAAGAACTGGGTGATTGCGGCAGATGTTCGGTTCGCAGTCCACCTTTTCTTCGCCAACCCGTTGCCAGCGATTCGTCTGGTAACCCAGTAGGAGGGACGGTCTCAAATGGCTTACGATATCGTCTCTCCGAGTTCTGCCAAGGCGGCAGATGGACAGTCGAACAACTTTGTTGTTCCGACGGATGCCGATCTCAGAGCGGAGTTGCAGGTTACGGCCTCTGATACGCCTACCACACTCAACGTCTACATCGAACATTCGTCTGATGGTGGTACGACGTGGCTGCGGATCGGGTCGTTCGCGACGGTTGGCGCTGTGGCAACGGCGACAGAGTCAATTGCAATCCCGAGGCCGAACGCAGGATTGCTCCGGGCTGACTGGGACGTTGTAGGTACGAGCTACACGTTCTTCGTGACGGTTCGGCGGTAGAAAAAAGAAGGTACACGCCCGGGGTACGTTTTGTCCTCGGGCCGGTCCATATATTTTTGTGAGGGAGAACTCACATGGCGTGGCAGCAAGCAATTGGGGAACTCAGCGCCGCAAACGAGGGCGTAGAGGTTCCCATCGTGCAACCAGGCACACGGCGTGTCGCGGTGGCTCGGCTGAGCGACACCTTTGTCGGCACTGTCAAGATTCAGAGTAAGAACGCCGCTGGCGCCTACTCGGATGAGACGGTTGTCGACATGGCAGATGGCACCACAGCAAACCCCACAACGGTGGGGAACTACTCGGCGCTCATCGATGCCAGTGCGGTAGCCTGGCGGGTGTTGTGCTCGGCGTACACGAGCGGCACAATCCGCGTGGAAACGTCCGAGCTTCCGCAGTCGGCCTAAGGTGAGCTAGGAGACCGTAGTGCGTACGGTCTCCGGGCTCCCTTTCAACTTAGGAGATTGTGTGCAATGGGTATTGGAACTCTCAGGCGTCACTACCCACAGCCGGAGCCGGAGGAGGAAGAATCTGTACCGGCTGAGGTGGAAGAGGCAGTGACGCCTGCAACGTCTGAGGCTGACGACGAGGTAGTGTCTGACGACGAAGCAGTGTCTGACGACGAAGCAGTGTCTGAAGTGTCTGACGACGAGGTAGTGTCTGACGAGGCTGTAGGTGCGCCGGAGCCTCTCAAATCTGACGAGGGTGTTGTAGAGTCGTCAGAGGAGGTTGAAGAGTGAAGAGTTCGGACATGACCTTCGATGGTGTGAAGGCGGCGGTAGTTCTGACTCTCACTGCCCAGGTCCTCGACACGAAGACTGTGACACTCGACTCAAAGGTGTACACGTTCCAGGATTCGCTGACGAATGTGGACGGGAATGTGAAGATTGGTTCGGATGCGAGCGAGTCGATCGACAATCTGGTCGCCGCCATCATGCTTGGAGCAGGAGTCGGCGTCGCATACGCCACTGCCATGACGCTCCATCCAACGGTCACGGCCGCAGCAGGGGCCGGACTCACGATGACGGCTACGGCGAAGCAGGGTGGCACAGCCGGGAACAGCATCGACAGTCTCGAGACGCTCACGAACGGATCCTTCGCCGCCGCGACACTGTTAGGTGGAGGCCCGGACACCAACACTGTAGAGATCACTATCAGTACAGAGTGGGCGGAGGTAGCTTCTCTGCAGTTTGTTGGGACGTTTACCGGCACCATCGCAATCAAGGGATCGGTGGACGGCACCAACTATGTGGCAGTGGGAGTCCTCAGTGCGGCGGATCGTTCTACTGTTGCCACTACGGTTACGGCGGCTGGTGTGCATGAGCTGGAGTTGGCGGGGTTGTCGAAGATACAGTTTAGCAACTCTGCGTGGACGACAGGTTCGGTAGTGATCACAGTCCGCAGTGTACGGCGGTGAGGCAAGATGGCACGCTATCGGCTTCTGCCTGTTCTCAGGTTTGACGGGTTATGGAAAGGTGAGATTTTCGAAGTCGGTGGGAGAACAAAGTGGAACGCGTCACTTCATGTCTCCCGCCTAAGCTCCGGAGCGAGTGTTACTGTAGTTCTGGAGACGAGTCCTACTGAGGAGGAACAGGATTTCAGTACCTGGAAGACCTTTGGGGCGATTAGTGTTGTGGGCACAACTGACCTGATTCCTTCTAAGGACCTTTCCTTAACTACGCCACGTGACGTCTACATGAGGGCGAACATCACAGCCATTACAGGCGAGGCTGTGTGCGAGTGTATGATCTCGTCGCCGTTTGTGGATGTGACGGCTGACGATGGCTTGGCATTGTTGCCACAGGAGTTGCGTGAGTGGAAAGATGGACGCGATCGTATTGTGGAACGCGCGGAACGCGATGTGGTTGGTATGATTCTACGCAATCCGGAAACAGGCGATCTGGATGTCGACCTGACTCTGCCGGATGCACATGATTTGATCCAGCGCGAGATCGCTCTACAAGCAGGACATCTACATCGACGAGCTTTACTCGAACGCTCACATGAGCCGTCAGCAATGGTGACACTGCGCGAGATGACGCTTTTGGTTCCTGGGATGGGTAGAGGACTGCGGAAAGTGCGACACATGCGACAGACTATTTGGAGAGGACGATGACTGTTCCTTCCATTGAGCTGGTCGGAGTGGAGCGCCTGCAAAAGTTGTTGCGTGGTATCGAGCGGCGTGGTACTGACATGCGGCCACTGTTTCGGGGGAAGATCAACAAGAGTATGACGTCGATGTTCAAACGGCAGTATGCTTCAAAAGGAGAGTTCAGTGGAGATTCGTGGGCGCGGTTGCGTCCAAGCACTCGACGGTGGCGGCAACGAATCGGCGGGAATCGGGGAGGTACAGATCACCCGTTGTGGGATACAGGGGCAGGAAAGGCCAGTTTGGAGAAGGTTGGTCCTAACAGTTTCCTGAGGATCACACGTTCAACGTACGAGAGAGGATCCACTCTGCCGTATATGGCCCTGCATCAATCAGGGTTTACAGTACGGTCTTGGGGCGGTAGAACCTTCAAATCTCCACGCAAGGTGCCAGCAAGAAAGTCTGTGCCTGATCCGCCACCCACGCCTATCGTTCTTGTCTGGGAGGTACTAATTGCTCGGTATATGGAGTTTGCCGTCTGATGATTGAAGTCATACGCATTGTGTCGGCAGCGTTGGTACATGCCACGTACGGCGTCAATGTGCAACTGGAGACTGTGCCGTTGGCAGAGGAGCACAGGAAGCCACATCCGATTGTGAAGTTTTTGGACGCTACTGAGGATGATGAAGTCCTAGTCCAACCACGGCCTCTTGACTACCCGGCGATAGTGACCTCCATACAGACCCGTGCAGAGAGTGATAGTGAGTTTGGTGGGGTGTTCCGCGACTGGAATTCGGTGGAGGTTTTCATTGATTTGATAGTTGGGACGGCGGACGCATTCTCTGCTCGAGATGTTCTTTACACGCTACGGGCGATAGTCAAATGTTTACACGATCTTATGGATCCAGTAAACACGGAAGATACGCAACTGAACAATATCTGCATCTTTCAGATCAACAGTATTGCAATCGAGCCCGCTGCGCTGGAGTTGCCTAGCGGGATGATTGTAGGCACTGTGATTCCTAATTTCTTTGTGCGGGACCAGCAACCGTAGAGAAGGAAGGTTCTCATGAGTATGGTAGCAATGATCAACGGGGTTGCTGTCGCGGTCCCGCGGGAAGTAGCGGCGGGAGGAGTGGCGGCGCTTGAGGCATGGTACAAGAAGAACGTCCCGAATTACAAAAAGGGGAAGGCTGCGCCTCCTTCTACACCAACTGTTCCTGGGCCAGTGGCCCCACCTGAAAAAGAGAAGAAGGGAGGTAAAGGCTAATGTCGTCATCGAAGACTCTACTCCGCCGCGGTGTACAGGCAGGTGCGGAGTCCTCTTATGGTACTGGAGGCACAGCCGATGTTGGGTTGCTGCCGATGGAGGAGCCAGAGGTTGAACTGACTCCGCTGTTCGACGGAGAACGCGGACAGTCTCCAGAGGGAGGTATGTTGGTAGGGGTTGGCCGTAGCGGGCTAGGCGCTGCGTTTGATCTCGTCACCCACTGCTATACGCCAGGGATTGCCTACGCTGCTGACGAGTCGCCTAGTGTGGATCTGGCACTCCGTGCATCTGGTTTTGGAGTCGCTACCAGCTTCACGCCTAGTTCTGAATCCTACACCTACACTCCTGAGGCTTCGGGTTTCGATTCGCTCATTATGGAAGTGTACAGTGGCGGAGAAAAGTGGGACATCACTGGTGCCTACGCAGATTTCTCGATTGCTGTCGAAGGTCCTGGTATCCCAGTGTGGACGTTTGCGTTCCAAGGCATTGGTGCTTCGCCATCAGATGCGGCGACCCCTACGATTACTTACCCCCATGTTGACGATCAAAAGCCGTTGAAAGCGACCAACGTCACACTCGCGATTGGTGCTTTCACTGGTGGTATCCTTCGTGGGTTTGAGTATAGCCACGGGCGTGGCCTTGCGGCACGGGCCAACGATGCGTCTGGCGGTCATGCGGGCTTCACCCCTGAGCCGCGGAACCCGTCGCTCACGCTAACCATTGAACGCGCCGCACGCGGTTCGATTGCAGCCGGAGTGATTGATCCGGATGCCTTGGCAGACGCCGGCACAGAGTTGGCTATATCGATGGTGTTTGGCTCGGTGCAGTATAAGCAATGGACAGCGACGTGGGCGAAGGGTGTCATCAAAGATGTGCGGGCTGCGAACGATGGCCCCACAGCAACGTGGGAGTTGGACATCGCGCCGGGCCTACTCCTAGGTACGCAAACTGACGTTGTTTTCCTCTTCGATTAGGGGGTAAAAGATGTCGTCATTTGATGCAGATGCCTACCTAGAGGCCCTCGGCCCGCCGGTGGTGAAGCTGGACGGAACGGTACATACAGGTCGGTTCTTGTCTATCGAAGAGTGGACCCCGTTTGAGAAACGGATGAAGGCCATTCAAGAGAACAAGGCCAGCCAGGAGGACATCCAGTTGTTCATCAAGAACTATTGCGATGAAGCCTTCGCACCCTCCTGGCTCCAGATGTTGAATCCTTTTAGGAGAACAGTTGCAGAGAAGGTACTGCGCCTGCCTCCTGCGGCGCTGATGAAGGTCGCCCACTATTTTTTCGAGTGCCAAGCTCGCGGCCTGGACGCAGTGCGGGCGATGGAGGACGAGGATCCGGAGATCAAGCTCGTAGTGTCTCAATAGTCTACTTGATCTCTAGATTCATCCACCTCTACGGGTTTGACACTTACTACAACAAAAAGTGGAGGACCTGTGATCACGTCATTCCTTACAAACTCTTCTTCCTCATGACCAACGCTAGTTGGAGTCTAACTGCTGGGGAGCAGTTGGTGACTGCACTTGGTGTTGCCCACGGCGTAGCACTAGCGTGGGGTGGGAAGAAAGGCCAGGCAAAAGTCAAGGCTCACACTAGACAGATGATCGAGCTATCTACCCCGGAGGTGTTGTAGTATGGGGCGGCGTGTTGAAGTAGGGATCATCCTCCGAGCCCGAGATCTTGCTAGTAAGGCAATCCGCGGCGTCCGGAAGAGTATGGGCGGGCTGCGCGAGAGTGTGTTCTCTATGAAGACACTTGGCGTGACTATTGCCACTGGGTTTGTAGCGAAGGGTGTGAAGGCCCTCTTTACCATAGGCACGATGTCCGAAGAGACGGGCAGCAAGTTCCAGGCTGTCTTCGGAGCGAGTGCTGTGGCGGTGGAGGAGTTCAATCAATCCTTTGGGGCGTTGGCAGGATTGTCCCGGGGCACCGCACGAGAGGTCACAGCCACCACAGGTGCAATCGCACAAGGGATGGGCTTCGCACAGGAGGCGAGTGCTGAGTTTGCCAAGGATGTTATCAGGTTAGCTGCCGACATCGGGTCCTTCAACAACCTACCGACGGAAGATGCACTCCTCCGCATCAACGCCGCACTCACAGGCGAGCGTGAGAGTCTGAAGCGGTTAGGTATCGTCATCCTAGAGACAGATGTTCAGCAGCGGGCATTCATCAACACAGGGAAGACCAACGTCAAACAGTTGACACAGCAGGAGAAGGCCACTGCGACCCTCCAGTTGATTACAGAGAAGGCTGGCGTTGCTGTGGGAGATCTGGAGCGTACCCAGACCTCTATGGCCAACGTCGCCAAACGTATCACAGGACTCATGACGACGTTGAAGGAGGTGTTCGGAGAGATATTTGTACAGGCTATTGCGCTGAAGGGTGGTATCGGTGGTACGGAAACAAAGCTCAAGGACCTTACTGACACCATTATCAGAAACAAGGATACCTTCATAGTCTGGTCCGCCTTTGTCATTACAATGGTGCAACTGGTCATTTCAGTCTTCAAGAATCTCATTCGAATAGCGTTCAACCTCGGAGAAGCTATTGGAGAGACGGCAGTTCTAATCGGCACAGTGTTTATAGATGTGGTGAAAGATCTGCCGGAGCTGTTCTTCACCGTCTTCAAGACCATCGGCACTAGTGGATTCAAAATCTTCAAGGCAGCCTTTACTGGCAAGTTCGGAGAGATTGGGGATATTCTTGCAGAGGCTGGACGTGATATTGGTGCAGCGGTTGCTGGGGCAGCCTCAGGCGCAGGTGAGGCCTGGAACACGTTTTCAGCAAATCAGAAGCAGAATTTACAGGATGTCAAAGACTCTGCAGATGAGGTCGCACAGGCGCTGGTGGATGTTGCGATTGCGGGAGAACGCGCAGCCGCTGTCACCCGCGGCGACATTACGCTTCCGAAACCTCCTCCACCCTCGGCAGTGGACCGTCCTCAAGGTCCAATAACAGATACAGCTGAGGCTGAGGCCTTAAAGAAACAGATTGCCGATACCATCAGTGAAAGTAGTATACTGATCAAAAAGTTTCAACTTGGACTTATCTCAACAGAAGAGTTCAAGGCGGGCATCAACGAACTCGGTCCAGCACTTGTTGCTCTGAGTCGTGATGCCAAACTAACAGATACTGATCTCATCAAGGTAGCCGGCGCCTCTGCAGAACTGCGGGAGGCGGCGATTGCGTTGTTCCAGGCAGAGGCTCCTGTTGCCAACCTCGAACTCCAACTCAGTCTCTGGCAGCGCATCGGGGAACAAATGACAGAGACCTTCAAGGCTGGGAAGCGCCTTGATGAGATCATCAGTGATATTGCCTTCAACATGTTAGAAGGTTTTGGTGGGGCGGTGGAGAATGCGTTCAAAGCGTGGGCGGATGGGTCTGAGAATGCTGCTACGGCTTTCAAGAAGGCGATGCTCGGCTCGATCGCCAGTGTGGCCCGGGCACAGGGCCAACTGTTTCTAGCCAAGTCATTTGCGGCGTTAGGCGAAGGGCTCTTAGGTAACCCGGCTGCCTTCGCTGCCGCAGGGAAGTTTGCTGCGGCAGCGGCGATGATGTTTGCGTTGTCGGGTGCACTGGGCGCAGGGGCTGCTGGTGGAGGCGGGGCTGCTGGTGGAGGCGGGGCTGCACAGCAGGCTGATCGATTACAAGACACCGAAGGCGATATGACAATTATCTTCCAAGGCGGCCGGTTCTTAGATATGGGAGATCCGCGCCAGGAGGAGTTGTTTGTTCAGGCTATGGAGGATGTGACGAATCGTCGGGTGGTGGTGATTTCGGATGAGTGAGGATATGACATGAGTCTCTACGGAGTCAATCGTGCTAAGTTCCCTCTGATCGTGTATGGTACTGCAGAGGATCTAACAACGTGGACTGACGTCTCGACACCTGTCACAACGGGCTCACAAGCAGACCCGTTCGGCGGGACCGGCGCGGCGAAGATCCAGGACGACAACGCCGCCGCGTTGGAGTACAAAAAAAAGACGGTCGTGTTCACAGAAGATGGCGCTCACGTTATCGGAATCGTTTGGAAAGAAAGTACGCCAGCACCGTCTGATGGTAAGTCTAGGTTCCAGATTCGGGATTCTACGGCGGGCAGTACCCGCGCGAGAGGGGTCATCACTTGGTCAACGGGCGCAATCTCAAGTATTGTGGGAACGTTGATCGCGAACATTGCGTTGGGCGATGGATGGTATCTGACAATTATCGAGGCGACTGGGATTGTTGCTGCCAATACGAACGAAGTCCACCTTCAACCTACTGGTAGCACTGTTGCGCAGACTGGTACGGTACTGTTCTACGTGCGGCCAGTGCTTCTGTTCGGAGAGCATCTCGACAAAGCACAAACGTTCAGCGAGCCGCGGATAGGTTCCCAGTTTGTTCAGGCAAGGTCAGGAGTAGAGGATGCGTGGGTAGGCGGCCGGGACCAGCGGCTGGACGGCACGGTGCGCTGGATTCCTGCAACGCCTACAGCAACACCACGGCCGGCGTCAGGATGGAATGGCGCCGGCGAACTGGCTGGGGTGAATAACGGGTGGGACGACTTTCTGGCTCAGGCACAGGACAAACAAACATTCCTGTGGGTTCCTGATCGTACGGCACCGTCGCTGAATGTCTCATCGTACCTGGTCGAACCTTTGCAAGGTAAGCCAGGACTTGAGTCTGATTTCACAAGGAACCTGGAACTGAAGATTCGAAGCTCTGACGGCTCTCGCTATCTGGGGTACTGATGGCTACCTACGACGTCATCTATCGCTTTACAGTCTACGCGCCGCGGTCTGAGGACTCGGGCGAGACGACAGTACTGACTCCACCTGGCGGGGCGATACACAGCGATGAGTTCAAGGTAGCCTCCAAGACTGGTGTTAGTGGCTTTCAGCCGTACATCCTCAAAGACCCGCTGGGCCGTCGAGGCCAACTCGATGTTGCCAAAGCCAAGACTACTGTTGGTAGGATACGACTCGAGATCCTCGATGTACGGGCCGGATCGGATCTGACTAACAATCTGGAACGGTGGTTCACTGCCTTTGTAGGAACTACTACCGGAAGAGACCGTCTGAAGGGCTGTAAAGTCTTCGTTGAAGAGAGCCTTGATGATGGTGTTTCGTGGTCGAGTTTCTACACTGGTCGCCTCTTTACCTGGCAGGTGGTCAAAAATACAGCAACAATCGATCTTCGAGACATGTCCGACGATCTCAACCGCGCGGTCTTTGTAGGCCGCCCTCACTCTTCAGTGACTGAGGCTCAGTTGCCTTGGCTTCTCCCTTTGGGTCTAGAGAACAGCTACGCTGGGGTAGCAGCTCAAACTGGTCTGTCTGCGGTCTATGACTCTACAGTCAGCGGACAGAACACGCGATACATCACCGTCGACAACGATGAGAAAGAAAACCCGGCCAATGTCATAACTGATGCGTTGGCGCAGGGTATCAAGGTGTCGGTTGGGTCTCTCCTCACTACAACAAAGACAGCCGAGCACATGCGGCTGGTGTATGTTGGTGGTGTTAGTGGTGAGTTTGCTATCCGAGGGATCATGGCTGGGAGTCATAAAGATGGTAAACATGACGCGTTGCGTATCGTTGCGATAGCCCAGCTGGACTCAAGTGATCCAGACTACGTGGCGTTTCCTGTTGGTAGTGAGGCCTGTACTGTAGGTATCAGATATGACGGACCCCCCACAGAGACTGAGCGGCTGTTCATTAACGACATTCATGTGGTAGATCTTTTCGAGCACCTGGTTGATGGAAAGTTCAGTCGGTTAGATACAGATGGTACTGTGCAGTGGGCTCTGGTAAAGAAGGCAGCAACCTGGACCAGCTTCAAGGCAGACGGATCCTGGGGCACCTTCCGTGGACAGATCCCTGAGGAAGCGAAGCTCGGTGAGTGGGCTGAGAAGTACTTAGGTGAAATCTACGGACTCAGTTACAGGATCACGCCTGATGGAGAGATTGAACCTGTAGACTTGCGACAGCAGGTAGGACTGACTCCATCGACTATTACCAACGCCATGATCGCGGAAGATTCACAACCTGGGTGGGTTGCTGGCGACAGCCCAATCACGATGTTGCAGGCAGATTGGGTTACAGAGGAACAAATCACTCTTGTTGATGTCCGTAACCTCACAGATAGGCTGCCAGACATTCGGCCAGGGTTGATTATTGAACGCAAGGAGAGTGTTAGACGAGTCGAAACTACAAAACTGATTGATATCGGGCCAACTCGCCGAACCTTGGCAGCGATTGGGGTTCGAGCCATATACCGCGAACACCGCCAGGCACAACTAGCCAGTACTCGCTCAGGTCGAGACCTTGAGAAACGTATGGTCGAACTCTTGCGCCAGTTCAGTTCAGGTACTGCTGTCGCCGAGCTAGTAACTGTTCGAGATTCAGTAGTAAACGACTTGCTGCCTGGAGATTACCGTATTGTAGATGTTGACGATCTTCCCGATCCTTCTACTGGAGTCAGAGGTGGTCCGCGTCTGATGATCTGTACCAGTCGACAGGAAAGAGGTCTGCGTTTCCGGTTCTTGTTCTTAGACACCGGTCTCAATGTGACAGCACTGATTCCAACAATCAACGCCCCATCGCTAGAGACTGGTAACGAGGAGCACGGTGTTGATGTACCTATTGCCTTCAACGCCGATGACGATCGTGTGCGGGTCGAGTATGCCATCACAACCACAGCCGTAGGTACCAGGCCAGTAGAAGGATCAGCCTTCTGGACGTTTGCTCATACAACACAACAACCACCTGATCCCAAAACTACGACGATTGATTCTCTTCCTGCTGGTCAGCGCGCCTGGCTACGGGCACGATCAGAACCGTGGGACAGTCGTAAACAACCAAGCGCCTGGGTCTTTCCTGCGGCAGGTACTCCTGCTGGATCGATTGATACGAGCGCCTTTGCGGTACCTTCCAGTCCGAGTACATCTAATATCACCGGCCGTTCGGCGAAGCTCAACTGGACAGTTGGTGACGTTGCCCTTAGTGTAGAGGTGCTCTTCGGGCTCGATGGTGCTTCTCCACTTACCAGCCTAGGACTGCTTCCGCCGACGACGAAAGAACTAGTTGTCTCAGGACTACAGAAGTCTACTGCCTACGATTGGGAGGTTCGTCATGTAGGGCCGCACAGTGCGGTGGGTGCTTCAACAGCCCTGCAAGGTTTCACGACCACAGCAACCAACAACCCAGCACCCGACACAGGTATTCCGATCATCGTGCTTGGACGCGAAGCCGACGAAACCGATGACCAGAGCGAGCGGAACGATACCGAGAGGATAATCTCTGGTATCTTGGTACTAGTACCACCGGGCAACCCGCGGCTACTGATACGGATCCAAGAGACGGTTGAAACTTCTCCTGGCTCTGGCACTCCGGATACTGCTGCGGCTGAAGCTGTGGCATTTTTAGGCCCTTGGGTTCAACGGTCGTTGCAAGATTTGCCCCTTGACGGGACGGTACGGTTTTACCGTTCGAGACACGAGGGGGGCGACTTCGACGAAGGCGGTTGGTCGGGCTGGTCTGCGGCAGCAGTACCAGTACGCATACCTGATGATCTGGATTTCCCTATCGACATTCCAGCCATTACTGATATTAGTCTGCTGGTAGACGCAGCAGGCGTTGTTAGTGGGTTGGTGAGTACTTTCACGGCAGGTAGCATCAAAGTCGCGAGTTCAACCTCAGCCTTCCCTACATCCGCAACCGTGCGTGCGGCGACGGCAGACGACACAGATTCGAACGGGCTGGTACAGTTGGCAGCCATCGACACGCTAACAGCAGGACAGACTTTGTACTTGTCTGCGCTTGCTTACGAGTTGGGAGGCGGCGGAGGAATAGAAAACCCCATTCTTGTCAAGGCAGAGGTCGTTTGGGAAACGACTGGTGGTACGTCGGCAGTTCCTACCGTTGCACTCACCGCCACTGCTGAGACCGATACCACAGAGACCTTCACCCTTACAACTACCGCAGGGCCGGGTGGTAGCTCGAACCTGCAAGTGAGGTCGCGCACGAAGACAGCCGGCAGTGATTGGGGTGCGTGGTCCTCCTGGTTTACCTCTCCAAAAACTGGCGTGGTCGTTACTCGCCATGCCAAAAGAACGGTCTGGATACAGGCGGTAGGCCGCGACGTGGATCGTGGGAACTTGGAATCTGTACCACAAGAAGATCCGGTCACGCCCTCGCTTTTGTTTCTCGAAGATGATGGCGACCCCAAGCGCATCTATCCTTGGAACGATGGAGACTACACCGGCCGGTTTACTACCAGCGATGGTTTCACGCAGCACGCCAGTGGGAAGGAAAGCGGCGGCAAGCTCACCAACAGAATGTACGCGAAGGCGCTCGCCGGTGATGCTGATACGTTCGACTCGGTAGTTGACGGTGCGACCTACTTCCGCACGACGGCAAACCAACGGGACGGGGGTGGGCGAGGGTACAACGCCATCGATGTTGGCAACGTGGTGGTGGCAGGCGGGCTCAACTTCAATCGAGCCTACACCAATAAGAACCAAGATAATATCGCCGACGGAACAACCTACAAGCGCACCACGGCGAACCAAAGAGATGGGGGTGGGCGGGGCTACGGTGCGTTGTCATCGTCAAGTGCCATAGCCACCGGCACGACTGAGAGCGGTGGCAAAGCCGTCAACCGCATGTTCGGCAAGGCACTGGCAGGTGACGCTGATTCGCTGGATGGGGTTCCTGAAGGTACGACCTACAAACGGACGACTGTAAACGAAAAGACAGGCGCGGGACGCGGATACAGCGCGATTGACGCAGGTAATGTGGTCGTTGCAGCGGGCGTCGATCTCTCCCGTGCATATACAAACAAGACCGTCGATAATATCAACGATGGCACGACTTACAAGCGTACGACTACGAATGAGAAGACGGGGGCCGGGCGAGGGTTCGGCGCTCTCTCCTCCACAACCGCAATAGCCAGCGGCACGACCGAGTCTGGTGGTAAGGCCGTGAACCGCATGTTCGCCAAGACGTTGGCGGGAGATGCCGACACCGTTGACGGAGTTCCGGAGGGCACGACCTACAAGAGAGTAGCCGCTACTGCTATTGATGGGAGCGGCCAAGTTGACTTGTCGCAAAGCGGTGTCGTGGGAGCGGTCCCCGCCTCCAAGATCAAGGACGCCCTGGCCCTAGATTCGTCAAACGTAACGCGGGCTTCGCACGCCACGTCTACCGAGACGGCTCTGATGAGCCGGACACTGCCGACCCTGTCTAACGGCGACGTGGTGGAGTTCTTGATGATCGGCACGGTAACAAGCAACGCTGCCGTTCGGACGATCAGGATGCGGCTTGGTGGGTTGGAGCT
>SDBV01002711.1_pt1 | contig 26474 bp, 23 predicted proteins | sample 2277081 | NCBI WGS metagenome assembly SDBV01 (sample SAMN10402039, study PRJNA504765) | marine sediment metagenome | isolation source: marine sediment core GS10_PC15, 223 cmbsf | place: Arctic Ocean: Southern Knipovich Ridge | collected 2010 | reverse complement strand
AGCGCGATCTTAAAAAAAGGCGTCTTAGAAAACGAAAACCAAGCGGACATGGAAAAACTTCAAAACATTGAAGCAAAACTCTCTGAAAAAGAAAAAATCGCTATTGTAGAAAAATCCAAAGAACTCAAAGCCTATCAATACCAGCAAGAGCACCAAGATTTAGAAGTTTTGCCAAAAATCACTTTGAATAATGTGCCAAAAGAGTTGAGTGAATATCCCCTTTTACATGACACTGTGGGCCCTTTTGATCTCTATTCGCACACCTGTTTTACTAACGAAATTTTATATGTCGATTTAATCTTTGATTTGCCTTTTATAAAAGAAGAAGATTTGGGCTACTTACAACTCTTTGCGCAACTTTTGACAGAAGTTGGCAACCAAAAATATTCTTATTTAGAACAACTCGATCACGTCCAAGAGCATTTAGGAGATCTTTGCTGTCAATTCGCACTCTATCCCAACGCTTTTGAACAAAATCTTCTATCCCCTACTTTGCAGATTAGTACAAGGTGTCTCTACCCAAAAGCAAAAAAGGCTTTTTCCATCCTGCAAGATCTGATTTTAAAAACGCATTTCAATGAAAAAGAACGCATCAAGGAACTTTTGGGCCAAATTTTTGTCTCGTTGCAAAATGCGATCAATCAAAATGCTTTGGGACTGGCATCCCAACTTGCTCTATCTGGATATTATGATTCGACATTCATTCATGAAAAATGGTATGGACTTGAATTTTACTGGTTTGTGAAAGACTTAGTGGAAAATTTTGAATCTTCCTTTGAACTCTTACAAGAAAAAATGCAGTACTTTTCACAAAACATCTTAAACGCCACAACCCCCCATATTGTCTTAGCATGCTCAGAAGATATGCTAAAAACACTTCACACATCTAATCTATTTGACTTTTCACTTCCACGACAAAAAAACCAAACACGCAATATTGAAACGTATTCGGGTAATTACAATAAAACAATTCCCCTAAACCAAGGACGTTTGATCTCTTCTGATGTGTTTTTCACTGCCCTTGGATTTAAAACAGCTTCCAATGCAGATCCTCTCCAACCCTATTTTTGTATTGCAAGTGCGCTGATGGAAAATGTTTTTTTACACAAAGCTATTCGAGAAAGAGGCGGAGCTTATGGAGCGGGTTGTCGTATCAATGCTAGTTTTGGAACAGGCTATTTTTTCACCTATAGAGATCCTAACCTTTCAAGTTCTTTAGATGCTTTTCATCATGCCATTGATGGTATTAAAAAAGGCAACTATATAACGCGAGAATTAGAAGATGCCAAATTGATTAATTTACAAAAACTCAATATGCCCATTTACCCCAACCAAAGGGCTCTGCGCTCCTATGGATTTATGCGCAAACACAAAGGTCTTGATCTGCGCTTGCGCTTTTTTGAACAAATCATTGAAGCTGGGCCTGATGATATCAAAAAAGCCATCGAAATTCTTGAACAACAAGTGAGTGAGGGTGTTTTGTGTGTCTTTGGAAGTGAATCTGCTTTTGAAAAGCAAACAGATTCACTAAAAACTCCTCTTCCTTTGTTCAATGTTTAACCACTATTATTTGAGCGTTGACAAAAGTGGTGTTTTGGATATGATGATGAAAAAATTAAGGTGTTGTAATGATGAAAAAATTATTTGTTTTTTGTGTGGTATTTCTAAGTATTGGATTTGCTGATAAAGGTTCTTGTTCCTGCCAATCTCATAAATCTCCTTTTGTACAAGTTGCAAAAAAAGCAACACCTGGCGTGGTATTTATCAAAATAGAACTCGATCCTCAAGCAACAGGCCAATACCAAGATCCCTTCGAACTTTTTAACGAAGACTTTTTTAAACGTTTTTTTGGACCTGATAATAATTTTCAAGAACGTCCTAAAGCCCCACAAATAGCAAGAGGAACTGGATTTTTAGTCTCCAAAGATGGCTACGTTTTAACCAACAATCACGTGGTCCAAGAAGCGTATAAAATTTCTGTAATACTCAATGATGGTAAAGAATATGATGCTGAGCTTGTTGGCGCTGATCTCCATACCGATCTTGCTGTTTTAAAAATCGATACCACAAATGCCCCCTATTTAAATCTTGGGGATTCAGATGCTCTTGAAGTCGGTGAATGGGTCGTTGCCATTGGCAATCCTTTTGAATTGACTGCCAGTGTCACACAAGGAATTGTGAGCGCAAAAGGAAGACAAAACCTCAATATTTCTCGCTTAGAAAATTTTATTCAAACAGATGCAGCCATCAATCCAGGAAATAGTGGTGGACCACTACTCAATTTAAATGGCGATGTCATTGGTGTGAACACTGCGATTGTTACACGCAGCGGTGGGTACATGGGAATTGGATTTGCTATTCCTTCTAACATGGCTAAAAATATCATGGAAAGCTTGATTGAAAACGGCACCGTAGCGAGGGGCTTTTTGGGGATCACACCTCAAGATCTCACACCTGATCTAAGAGAAGGATTTGGATTAGATGAAGACACAGATGGCGTGATCATCACACAAGTTGAAAAAGGTTCTCCTGCAGAAAAAGCTGACCTTAAACCTGGAGATTTGATCACACAAATCGATGGTAAAGACGTCAAAACAGCCGCTCAATTGCGTAATGATATTGCGCTCATGAAGCCGAGCCAAAGAGTCACCTTGACTGTCATCCGAAATAAAAGGACACAACACATCCGGGTGATCTTAGGGGCGTTCAAAGATACACAAACAGCTTCTCTTCCAGCTCTTAAAAAGATTGGTATTGATAAAGTGGAAGAACTTTCTCAAGAAGCTAGAGAACAATATGGTTATGTAGGCAAAGGTGTTGTGGTCAAAAGTATTCTTCCAGGATCGATTGCTTACAAATCCAACTTGCGCCCAGGCAGCATTATTTTGGCCGCTAATAACCAAAAAGTTAAAACGCCAGAAGAGCTCAATGAGATTGTTGAAAAATCACTCAAAGATAAAAAGCTTTTACTCTTGGTGCGTCAAGGTAACGTGATTAAGTTTATTAATATTAAGTTATAACTGATGTTACGCTATTCACTCCACCTCATAGGAAGGCTACAAAGAGCGATCTACTTCGTGTGACTCTAGTTCAACTCTTATTTGAGTTGGATTTCATCGTCATCCTTGTATCTTGTCCCTTTCGTTCTCCTTCTAAACAGAATTTACTGCGTAATATCAGTTGTCATCGCTACTTTTGAAGCGTAGCGACAAAGGCTTGAAACTCTTTTGTATCACGAATAGAGTCGAATTCACTGCGCTCGACAGCTTTTAGGGGTTCTTTTAAGCCATATTCAATAGCAGATTCAAACCAACCAATCGCATCAGAGGCTTTATTAAGATAAGCACAGCAGGCGCTATTTTTAAAAGCTACTTCTGCATTGGGAAATTCTTCGAAAGATTCTCTGCCAGCCTTGAGAGCTTCTTGGTAGTTCTTTTCATGATATGCAAGCTCTTGGAGTAAGATTTTACCCTCAAAACTCAAAGTATCTTTAATCGATTGCAAAAGTTCATAGGCCTGTTTGTAATCACCTTCATTTTTCAAAATACTCACCAACATTTCTGTAGATTGAAGATACAAGACGCCTTCTTTTGCATTTTGTCTAATTTCCTCAAGATCTTTTTTTGCTCCTTGTTGATCTTTTGCAATGAGCTTTTTTTGTGCTTCTTGAAATTTATCCACAATATCCACATTTGTATCTTGCTGCCTTAAGGGTCTGACTTGGCTATACAAAGCAAAGGACTGAAACGCAAAAAAGAAAAATAACATGGCTAATATCCATTGACCAAAAACTAAAGACAGGCCTCCTATTACCACAGAAAATACAATACTGATGATCACAGCAGCTTTTAAGCCTTTAATTTGGAAAAATTTCTCAAGTACTATGCGTACAAGCTGCCCTCCATCCATAGGTAATATGGGAAATAAATTGATCACAGACCAAAGTAAATTGATGATCACCATCACGCGCACAAAATAGCTCAAATATTCAGACGTTTCAGGAACAAAAGGTGCTAGCGAATAAAAAATGGCAAAAAGGATGAACCCAAATAAGGGTCCCATTAAGGTAATTAAAAACTGCTTTGATGCTGATAAGTCTTTGCCCGTATGCTGAGTGACACCACCAAAGGCCATCAGAGTGATGACAGATTGTTGTCCAAAGGCCCTTGCACACAGCGCATGCCCCAATTCGTGAAACAGCACTGAGACAAAAATCACAACAACCCAGAGAAACATTAGCGCAAGATTCATTCCTGAATACAAAAAACCAATCAATAGACACACAAGCCAAAACAGTGGATGGATTTGGATGGGAATGGGTGTAGGAATTCTTATCATGATAATTTACTAACTGTTCCTAAGTGCATTTTGACACAACGTGCCGATTTCTAAAAAGTTTTTTGCAAAAGTCGCATGCGTATTTTTTAGCGCATTGATTTTGTCATAGACAAAACTCATTTCTATATCTTTAATTTCAGGAAAAGATACGCCTGGCATCAAGACAATCACTGGTATGGGTGTTTTTTTGATCTGTTCGATGCATTCTAATTCTTCATTTCCTACCACATCCGATAAGAGCACACATACTTTTGTATCTTCAATATCTCTTGCCATTTTGAGCCCTTCTTTAAACCCAATTCCACGCACAGGGCCTTTGCCAATGTGCATCACTAAAGACTCTCCAAGCCCCTTTTCTCTTAACTGACAGGCGACTTCATACAAAAGGGTATCTGATTTTCCAATGAGTGCCACATTTCCTTTTTGGAAAATGTCTGGCATGATACTCAAAGAGCCCGATTTTGGAATACAAAAACCCATGCTATTGGGACCGAGCATTTTTGTTTTACTCTTATCGAGCTTTTCTTTCATTTCTAAGAGGTCTTCTTGAGCAATATTTGCTGTTGTACAGATCACCCAATCTAGCTTTGCATCAATGACCTCTTCGACCACGTTGAGAACGTTTTTAGGATCGACAAAAAGAAAAACAGCTGTGCAATGCACATTTTGGCAGGCTTGTTTAATCGTATCAAAAATTTTGACTCCAAAGAGTGTTTTACCCTTAAAATCAGGAATCACTCCTCCAACAAAAGGAGGATGGATGGACTCTAAAAATCCAGAATCTAAATTTTCTGTATCGGAATAAAAAATCGTTCTTATTTTCTTAAACATTTTTTAATACCTTGAGGGCTAATTTCATATCCTCAAAAAAATGAGGATCTTTTTTAACAGCTTCTTTTGCGCCTTTCCCCTGTAAGCGTACAATAACAGGTTTTTTGATTTTCATTTCTTTAATGACGTTTTGTACATGTTTCATCACACCTTTGGCAGGCTCCTGGCAAAAGAGATGGATAAAGATTTTTTGTATTGCTGGATTGAGCTCAACAATTCTTAAAGCTGCAAAAAGCTGCTCAAAATTGGGTTTTTTAATATTGAGATAATTTGCAGGCTTGATCTCTTGTTGTTTCATCACATCTAGCGTGGCCAAACTCAATCCTTGCCCATTGCAAATGCATGCACAATTTCCTTTTAGTGGGAAAAAATCAATGCCATATTCTTTTGCAATCACATTTTCTAATAATTCATGGTCAGGGTCAAAAAGTGCAGCCACTTCTTCTTGCCGAAAAAGAGCACAGTTATCAATGCGCATATTACAATTAAGCACAAAAAAACCCTGTCTTGTTTTAGCTAGAGATGGAATATCGATTTCCAAACAATCTAAGGTTTTATAGCCAGCCAAGCAGTTTTCGATAATTTTGCGCACCTGACAGGCTGTGTTTTCATCCCACCCAAAGAGTTTTTTTGCTTGTAAAAATTGAAATTGCGCTATTTTGAAATCAGGCACAAATAATTCAAATTGTTTGTCCAAGTGTTTGATCAAAACAATACGCCGGTTATATTTAGGATCTAAATAAATCTTAAGCTGATACTCCTCTAAAATATCGACAGCTTCTGTAAGCATAATCTTGCGATTAGGTTTTTTTTGCACTTGTGTGTGCTCTAGCATGTAAGGAGATTTAAACAATATGTAGGCTTTTTTCAAAATATCTTCATGAGATTCTGCTACAAGCTCTTTGATAGGTTGATGCTTTGTCGCAAGCTTAAGGACTGCAATATTCAATTTTAAGCGCTTGATAATGTTTTCTACTTGCTGCAAATCTTCTGCAACCCCAAACTTTAAAAATGGGAGGCCAAATTTTTTCAAAATCGATTTGGCTTCATGTTCAAAAAGATGCATTCTTGACTACCCTTCTATTTTCTTATGTGATAAATTGATTCTCAAGAAAAGTCAAGTAGAGAAATGTTTTCTAGATTAAAAAACGCCCTTAAAAAAACACGCCACTCGTTTAAATCCAAACTCCAAGATGTTTTTCTTGGTAAGGTGGACATTGACAAAAGACAAGCCCTAGAAGAGCTTTTTTTCGAAGCGGATTTAGGATCCGAGATTGTTTTTGAGCTCACCGATCTAATTGAGCCCTATTTAAGAAAATCCACCATTGATGAAGAGGTCATTTTTACTAAAATTGAAGACTATTTAATAGAAAAACTTGACAGCCCTCCCACTTCTTTCCAGGAAGCCAAGCCCCTTGTGATTTTCATGGTAGGCATCAACGGCTCTGGCAAAACCACCACCACTGCAAAATTAGCAAAACAATTGCAAGAAGAGAACAAATCCGTGCTTTTAATTGCCGCAGACACGTTCCGAGCAGCTGCCCAAAAACAGCTCTCTATTTTAGCTGAAAAAATTGATTGCCCGATTATTTTGGGCGGTGAAAAGCAAGATCCTGCAAGCGTGATTTTTGATGGGATTCAATCAGGCATTGCCAAGGGCGTGGATGTGATCCTCGTAGATACAGCAGGCCGTTTGCACACTAAACAAGATCTAATGCAAGAGCTTTCTAAAATGGCAAGAGTTGCAAAAAAACATATTGAGGCAGCTCCTCACGAAACTTTGCTTGTTGTGGATGCGACAATTGGACAAAATGCCATTGATCAGGCAGACATCTTCCACAAACATATCCCACTCACTGGCATTGTCCTTACAAAATTGGATGGCACAGCAAAGGGAGGCGTTTTAGTAGCCATCAAAAACAAACTCAATTGTCCTATCAAATATGTAGGCACAGGAGAAAGCCTTGACGATTTAGCACCTTTTGTGCCAAAAGAATTTGTAAAAGCATTGTTATATGAAAAGTGATATAGAAATCTATTTAGAGCAGCAACAAAAACTCCATGAACTTGGGGCCTACAAGCGCATTTACACCTTTTTGCACCCTTCAAAAAAAGCAATTGTTAAAGAAGTAAAAACGGTCAAACCCCCTCCTCCACCACCGATAAAAAAATCCTTTGAGATTAAACAACAAGAAAAAAAATCTGTATCTTTAGATCATATGGAGCATTTAATTAAAAAAATCGATCAAAATTATGCCACATTCAAAGAAGATCAAACGGTGAAAAAACGGATCAAAGTCGATCTTCCCAAAACACCGCTGACACAAAAATTGACACTTGCTATTCAAGAAAAATTGGGCACCATTGTGGATAATAAAGAAGATCTGCTTTTGACAACACAACCCCACCCAAATGTAAAAAAGACAGGGATTTTTGGCGTTTTAAAGGAAAAGGATCGCACCATTATCTATATTGAAGATCTTAACCAATTACAGAGTCCCGAAAACAAAAAGCTTTTATGGAAACAACTCTTACACCTAACACTTACGTAAAATATGCCTCCGTTGCTCTCGATGTGCGTCTAGATCAACTTTTAGATTATGGCATTGAAGATCGCCACCTTAAAATCGCACATCCTGGATCACGTGTTGTGGTTCCTCTAAGACATCAGATGCAGCAAGGCACCATTGTTGAAATCAAAGATGCTCCCGATTTTGATAAAGTCCATCCTATTTTAGAGATTTCTGCAAAACCCCTCTTAACAAAAGATCTCTTAGAATTAGCTAAATGGATCAGCGACTATTACATGACTCCTTTAAGATCTGTGTTATCTCTCATTATTCCGACATGTATCAAAAAGGAAATAGGACCCAAGATGGAATCTTTCATTGAACGCAAACAATCTCGCCACGTTATCCAAGAAGCTCTTGGTAACATACGAAAAAAAAGCCCTAAACAAGCCCTTGTTCTAGACGTGATGCTCCATGTAAAAAAGGGAATATTTTTATCCGAACTAAAGCGTAAAACAACTACTACAAAAGCGGTAATTGACCAGCTAATAAAAAAAGGATTTTTAAAAGAAAGACAGGTGGAAAAAGAACGCTCCCCTCTAGAACATCTCGACTTTATCCAAACGCAAAAAAAACAGCTGACAACACAACAACAATTTGCTTTTAACAAAATCGAAGATGCACTCAATGCAAAACGCTTCGAGGTTTTTTTGCTTCATGGGATAACGGGCTCTGGAAAAACAGAAATCTACTTACAAGCGATCGACAATGTGCTTAAAAAAGGACAATCTGCTCTTTTGATGGTGCCAGAAATTAGCTTAACACACCAAACCATCGAACGCCTCTTTTCTCGCTTTTATAAAAAAATTGCCGTGCTGCACCATCGTCTAAGCTCTGGCGAGCGTTTTGATGAATGGCAAAAAGTCTACACGCAAGATGCCTCCATTGTGGTGGGTCCAAGATCTAGCGTATTTTCCCCTATGCAAAACTTAGGACTCATCATCGTAGATGAAGAGCATGATCCTTCCTACAAGCAGTCAGAAAAAATGCCTGCCATCAATGCACGCGATGTGGCCATTATGCGCGCAAAAATCAATCAGTGCCCAGTCATTTTAGGCTCTGCCACACCAAGTCTAGAAAGCTATCACAACACGCAAAAGAAAAACTATACGCTCTTAGAACTCAATGAACGCATCAACGCAAAACTCCCCACTGTGCATATTGTGGATATGCAAAAAGAACACGAGAAGAAAAACTTCATTTTTAGCGATCTGTTTTTGCAAAAATTTAAAGAAAGGCAAGAAAAAAAAGAGCAAACGCTTATCTTTTTAAACCGTCGCGGGTTCCATGCCTTTCAAATCTGCCCTGAATGTAATGAGATTCTCAAATGCCCTCACTGCGATGTCAGTCTCACTTTTCACAAATACGGAAACAAGCTCACCTGCCATTTGTGTGCCTACAGTCTATACCCTCCCCCAAAACAATGTCCCAGTTGCAAACACGAGATGCTCAAATTTAGAGGCATCGGCACAGAATTTGTTGAAACACAACTGCGCCAGCTTTTTCCTTCCACACAAATCGTGCGCATGGATGCAGATACCACACGGACCAAAGGTGCGCACAAGGCACTCATCGATCGTTTCAAATCCAAAAAAGCCAACGTCCTCATTGGCACACAAATGATTGCCAAAGGATTGCACATTCCTTCTGTGACGCTGGTGCTCGTTCTCAACTGCGATCTTACCCTGAATCTCCCCGATTTCAAAGCGCCTGAAAATGTCTTTCAGCTGGTCACACAGGTGGCCGGAAGATCGGGCAGAGGCCATCTTCCAGGAGAGGTGATTTTACAAACCAAATTTACCAATCACCCTGTCATCCAGTGCGCGGCAAAAGAAGATTATAAGCGTTTTTTCAACTATGAACTTGAACAAAGAAAAGCATTTTTGTTCCCTCCCCACAATAAGCTCATCAAATTGATGTTTCGTTCTTTTGATGAAAAAAGCTTGCTAAGATTTGCCAACCAATATTTTGAAAAGATCAAAGAAAAGCTATCCAAAGGCTATACGCTCTATCCTCTTGTTCCTTGCGGGATTTCTAAAATCAAAGATCAATTTCGCTACCAAATTTTAATCAAGGGCCCCAATGTTGCAACTATGCAAGCCCTGCTTTCTTCCATAGAAATCGACAAGTCAAAAAATGTCTCGTGTTTTTTTGATATTGATCCCTACTCGACATTCTTTTAAATTCATGTTAATATTTCAAAAAAAAGGAAAAAATGATGTCGCACTTGCTGCCAGAATATCACTCGTATGAAGAGTTTAAAAATAGAGTCCGTCTCTTAGAAGAGATCAAAGCGCTGGGTATTGACCCTTATCCCCCAAAATATACCCCAGGGTCAACCTCCTTGGAGCTCTTGGAAGAATACCAAGATTTAGAGGCCCATTTTGATCTGGCCCAAAGTGGATCTTCTCCAGAAGCAAAAGTCGCCGGGCGCCTTGTCTTATTTCGCGCTATGGGAAAAAACGCGTTTGCACATATCCAAGACGAAAAAGGACGCATTCAGATCTTATTTAATCGCGATCACACCAAAGTAGAAGGACTTAAAGGAGATTCGATTACCGATATCAAGTTTATCGAAAAAAAGCTCAGTCTTGGTGATATTTTAGGCATTGAGGGAAACCTTTTCTACACGCAAAAAAATGAACTGACCATTTTTGTAAAAAAAGTGACCCTGCTTTGTAAATCCCTGCTTCCTCTTGCAGAAAAACATGCAGGCCTAGAAGACAAAGAGCTTAGATATCGCAAACGCTGGCTTGATCTTGTATCTAATCCTGAAATTAAACAAACTTTTTTCACACGCTCTTTGATTTTGAAGATCATCCGCGAATATTTTGAAAAACATGGCTTTATCGAAGTAGAAACACCTGTGCTCCAAAGCGTGTACGGGGGCGCCAATGCAAAACCCTTTAAAACTCTGCTTAACGCCCTAAACGAAGACATGTTTTTGCGTATTTCTTTGGAAATTCCCTTAAAAAAACTGCTTGTGGGCGGCTTTTCAAAAGTGTTTGAAATTAGCAAAGTATTTCGCAATGAAGGCCTCGACAAAACACACAATCCTGAATTTACAGAACTCGAAGCTTACGCAGCCTATTGGGATTATAATGATATGATGGAATATGTAGAAAAATTGTATGAAACCATTGCTCTTAAGCTTTTTGAAGATACCAAAATTGTAGTGACACATTTAGACCAAGAAATCACTCTTGATCTCAAAGCTCCTTGGAAACGCCTTACTATGAAAGAGGCTATTAAAACATACGCTGATATTGATGTGGACACTCTTGATGACGATGCGATTAAAAAAATCCTTAAAGAAAAAACGGATCTTGACCACCAAGCTATTGAAAAAGCTACAAGAGGTGTTCATATTGCCATGCTTTTTGAAGAATTGGCAGAAAAGCATCTTATCCAACCCCACCACATTACCGATCACCCCATTGAAACAACCCCCTTATGCAAACCCCATCGCAACAAAAAGGAAAAAAATGAGGGCCTTGTCGAACGTTTTGAAAGTTTTATTCTAGCTACAGAAGCGTGTAACGCCTACACAGAACTCAATGATCCTATTTTGCAACGTGAGCTTCTCGTTGAACAAGCTCTGCTTCATGAACAAGGTAACCCAGAAGCACATCCTTTAGACGAAGAGTTTATCGAAGCGATTTGCCAAGGCATGCCTCCTGCTTCTGGTGTAGGCATTGGCATTGACAGGCTCGTCATGCTCTTTACAAATTGTCATTCGATAAGAGATGTGCTCTTTTTTCCCATAATGAAGTTTTTAGACTAAACTCTTTCTAAGATTCCCTCATCATTTTCCCCCTTTTTACTACTAAATAAATTCTTTGACTTGTATCTTTATCACTTTATAAATCCAAAATAAGGAGTTGAAAAATGAAGAAACTGATGATAATGTGCTTAAGTTTTGCTTTAGGTTTTGCAGCTCAGCAAGACATGCCAGAACCCTATCGCAGCATCAACGTCTTGCCTTTTGACGGACATGGGTGGTTTGCCAGTGCTAATCAGCGCAATTTGCAACGCTTTATTGCCACAAAAGATCCTAAAGTCATCGTAGAATTGGGCTCTTGGTTAGGAACTTCTACACGTTTTATGGCAAAACTGATTGCAGATGATGCGGTTGTTTATGCGGTGGATCATTGGTTAGGAAATATACAAATTGATCACCAGCCTCAGCATGCGAAAAAATATCCAGAACTCTTCCAACTTTTTTTATCCAATGTCATTCATGAAAATCTCACACACAAAATCGTTCCTGTTCGTATGAAAACAAGCGAAGCTGCTAAAGCATTAAATGTCAAAGCAGATCTTATTTACATCGATGCAGCGCATGAGGAAGAAAGTGTTTTTACTGATATCATGGATTGGTTTCCAAAGTTGAAGGAAGATGGAATTATGTGTGGAGATGATTGGACCTGGGATAGTGTTCGAAAGGCTGTTTTTAGGGCCAATGAACAATTACATCTCAAAGTATGTCATGAAGGAAATTTTTGGTGGTTTGAATGAGATTAAGTCTTTTTGATTTCAAAACCTTTGGGGGTATCTTTAATAAGATATCCCTTTTCTTCGACTTCTTTACGCACCAAATCTGCAAGTTCAAAATCTTTTTGCTCCCTTGCTTGTTGTCTTTTTTTTGCCAAAAGCACAATGTCTTTGGGAATAGAGGCTTTTTTGATTTCGATAATATTTAGAGGCTCATTGAGCTTTTCTAATGTAGCAATACACTCTTTTGCTAAGTTAGTAGACATTTGATTTTCATCGATCAAGGCATTTACTGCGCGCACAAAATCAAAGAGATGACTGAGGGCCTTTGAAATATTAAGATCATCTATCAAAGCTTCTGTAAATTCAAATAGCGTGGACTCAATCAGGTCTTTGGCATCATATGAGCCTTCATTTTTCACCGTATGCAGGCGATGATAAAGCGTGTTAAGGCGGTCGCAAGCCTGTTTAGCGCTATCTAGTGCCTCTAGTGTAAAATTAAGCTGCGTTTTATAGTGCGCGCTTAAAAGTAAGTAACGCACACAAGTTCCTGTATATCCTTTTTTTATCAGATCTTTGAGGGTGTAAAAATTCCCCAAGCTTTTGGCCATTTTTTTGTTATTGACAAGCAAATGTTCGACATGGAACCAATGTTTGACAAAGGGTTTTTTTGATAGACTTTCTGATTGTGCAATTTCATTTTCATGATGGGGAAAAATATTGTCTACACCTCCTGCATGTAAATCGATCGTCTCTCCAAGCAAGTCCATTGCCATACAGGAACATTCCAGATGCCAGCCAGGTCTTCCTTTGCCAAAAGGTGAGACCCAAAAAATATCTCCATCTCGCTTAGGATCGTATGCTTTCCAGAGCACAAAGTCTGAGATGTGCTTGCGATCATATTCATCCACATGGCATCTTTTAGAAGCCCCTGCTTGCAGCTCTTCTAAATTTAAGTGCGAAAGCTTGCCATAGTGCTTAAAGGAGTGGATATCAAAGTAGACCCCATCAGACATGCTGTATGCGTGTTTGGTCTTAATCAATTTTTCGATTATCTGGATCATTTTTGGAATAAATTCGGTGGCTTTTGGATATGCGTTCGCCTTTTTGCAACCAAGAAGAGTTAAGTCTTCAAAAAACGCGTCTGTGTAGGGCTCAGTAAACTCTTGAAGTGAGACCTTTTTTTCAATCGCTCCTTTGATAGTTTTATCATCAATATCAGTGATGTTCATCACATGTTTGACCTTGTAGCCCAAAAACTCAAGCACTCTTCTTAGTAGATCTTCGCATACAAATGTTCTAAAATTTCCAATGTGCGCCATGTCGTAAACAGTCGGTCCACAGGTGTACATTAAAAAAGGCGATGTTGGTTCTAGAATTTGTTTTTGATGCGTGAGTGTATTATACAGCACAAGCTTATGCATGTAACTTCGCCTCTAGCGTTCTATAATCTATCTTGCCAGATCCCATCAATGGAATGAATTCGATTGGAATGAGCCTAGAAAAACGGATCATATTTGCATAACCTAAGGTTTTCAAACTGCTATTGACTTGATCGACATTGACATTTGAAGCAGAAAAGAGAATCAATTTTGGTTTTGAATCTTCTACATCTGGCATCGCAACAAAGGTATTTCCTGATTCTGCAACTTCCCAGCCAGATTCTTGTGCTACTTCATTGAGTGTATGCTCTAAATGCGTCAAAGAAATCATTTCTGCACCAATTTTGATGGTACGTTTTTTTCTGCCTGTTAAAATAAGATTCCTTTCTTCATCTAAATATCCAATATCTCCCGAATCATAATAACGTTTGCCATCAATCATGACAAAAGGATCCTTTTTTAATCCTAAATACCCAGAAAAAACACTAGGTCCAGAAATTAAAATTAACCCCTTTTCATTAGTTCCAAGTTTTTCAAATGTTTCTTCTTTACAAATGGCAATATCAATATTTGAAAGAGGTTTTCCAACCCCTTTTCTCTCTTCACCCAAATGGTTGACCGTCACCATCGGACTACATTCTGTGATCCCATATCCTTCAATAAATTCCTTTCCAAAATGGTCAATGAGTTCTAATAGTTTTGCTGGAGGTGCTTCTGCACCTGATATAATCATACGTACGCTTTCTAGATCCTTAGGTTCTGCAATGACCAACACGGGCTGTAAAAATGAGGGAGCTGCGCAAAACATGGTAATTTTCCACTTACTTAATCCTGTTTTAATGATACTGGAATCTAAGGGATTGGGCGTAAAGACAACTTTTATGCCAGAAAGAATTGTAAAAAGACCCGCAACATTAAATCCAAATGAATGAAACGGAGGCAGACAACCATAAAAGCGGTCTGTGCTTTTGATAGGGATTTCTTTTAAAGCAGCTTTTTGATTTTCTATGATATTTTCATGTGACAAAGGCACACCTTTTGCAGGTCCTTCTGTTCCACTTGTAAACAAAATCACTGCTTCTTTTTCTTTTGAAACCTCTTCATAAGATTGTACACATTTGTCCGAAAAGAAGCGCATTGTAAATAGCGCTTTTAACTTATCCACAATAGAAAGGGATTTTTTCACATCTTCCAAAAAGATAAAGAGATCATCTGCATTTCCAAAATCAGCACCCTGCACTCCATCGACAAATTTCTTCGATGTCAACACCGTGTCTAAATGGGTCAATGAAACAGCTTCATTTAAATGCCTTGCACCTTGCGTCCAGTTGAGCATAACAGGCACTTTTTTTGCCAAGAGAACAGCAAAAATTGTAATGTAAGCTCCTGCAGATGCAGGGAGCATGATGCCAACATATTTGTTAGCGAATTTTTTAATCTTTTTTGATAAAAGCCAAGCTGATAATAAAAACCTTTCGTAAGTTAAAAGCACACTTGTCATTTCATCCACGCAAGCAATTTCTTTTCCTCTTTTCAAACAAGCTCTCAATAAGGCTTGCTGAAGATTTTTTCCCTCTGGGTATTCCACCTCATGGCGCGTTTTTTCTTGTACAAATTTTTGAATCAATTCTTCTGTATGCTTGAGTTCAAGCTGCACTCGATCGATATTGTCTGCCACCTTCATGATTCCAGCAACGGTTTGGATCTCTTCTGGTTTGATATTACGCGCGCCAAATTGCTGTTCTAAATAGGTGATAATTTCTGCCAAATCCAACGAATCGAGCCCCAAATCTGTGCCCAGCTCCATTTCAGGAGTGATAGGTTTTGGATGTTCAAGCAATTGCTGCAAATGCCCTATCACTTTTTCTTTTGTTTTTTCAGATACATTTGATACATCAATGATGTCTTGATACTCCACCGCTTTGTCATGAAGATAGGTCTTTTTCCAAAAAGTGTAGGAGACATTAGAAAAAGGCTCTTTACCATTTTCAAATGAAGCATTGTACCAATTTTCAAGATAGGTGTTGAGTTCGATATTATCTTTTTTTCTTAAGACATCCATATCTGCAAGCTCAAACTCAAACGTCACTTTTCTTCTTGGCATAAAGAAAATCAAGTTCATCAGTACATATTTGGTCATCATAAGGATATTTTTTGAAATCGAGGGAGATTCTTTTGAAAACGCACAAGAAAATGCTGAGCCCCAAAGGCCACTGATACGAATCAATACCGTTTTTGCTTGAGGTACACCTTTGATCAATTGATACACGCCACTTGCCCCACTCAAACGCTCCTCAGGTGTACGTTTAAGCTGCCCACTTGGATAAATCAAAAAGTTTTTTCCCTGGCCCAACTCTTCAACACTTTTTCCAAGCGCCCTTTCCCAATATTTTTTCTTATAAGAATTGGTGGCTTTTTCAAAATTAGGTACCGAGATGGCCCCAACGATATCAGAGAGTTGTTTAATGATGGGCTCTTGATATACTTCATCAAAAATAAAGGGGATGGGTTTAAACTGCTGATAGAGCAGAGAGAGCAAAATCACAGGTTCTGTATGAGATACGTGACTTGATAAAAATAGAATCGAATGGGGGTCATCTTTTAAAGCTTGTTTGACTTCTTTCAATCCTTTGATCTCAATTTTATATCTCAAACGTAAAATGAAACTAGCAACTTTTGCAAAAATCAAAAACAATAAACGCATAGGTTTATTGTACACTCAAACGGAATATATCAACAGAAAAAATGGTATTTTTGTATTTACTGTAAAAAAAGCTTGCTTTTGTTGAAAAAATTTCATATCAAGGAATTTTGACCCAAATTTAAATAGGAGTTGTGATTATGAAAATTAGACCATTAAGTGAAAGAAACATTAGCCCCACTACACCTGAGCGTATCGATTCTAAAACAGCAAAGGCAGATGCTGTTAAAAATGTACTCAAGCTTGAAAATCCAGAATCCAAAGGATTTCAGGCAACAAGGGGAAGTCCTGCATTACCTCAGACATCCCTCTATTTTCAACCGACGCTACCTATGTAGTCTTTGATAAAAATAGGTACACACTAGATTTTTGAAGATAAAGCCTGGAATAAAGGGCACGATCCCTAAATAAAGCGCTTGTTTCATGCCGACAAATTGCGCAAGATGTGGCACACCTGTAAAATAGACAAAACTGTTACCAACTACAAAAGCAAAAAAACTATAAAGCGCGCTTTTCGAAAATCCTTTTTCCATCAAATACCCTGTGACAAAGCTTGCTGGAATCATTCCGATCAAATAGCCTGTTGTCGGTCCTAAAAAATGTAAAGGTCCACAAGCCCCATTGGCTAAAAGAGGAAATCCTACTGCAGCTAATCCCAAATAACTCATGGTAAACAATGCGCCTTGCTTTGCACCTTTTATGGCGGCATATAAAAAAAGCACATTCATGTACCAAATCACCGGCACAGGATTGTTGGGTAAATAAATAGAGAGTTGAGCGCTTATTGCAATCAAACAGATACTTGATGCAAATTTTATAAGCTCAAACGCTTTTAAACTAAATGGTTGTTTTGTTAGTTGAAGTGTTGTCATAGTCCCTCCAAAAGTTTGATCATATCGAGCACAAGCTCTCTTGTGTTTTTATAGGTACATGCGCTTGCCCCATCTTGAAGAGAAAACCACTTGCAGGTTTTTATCTCTTCTGGCTGCGGCCTTTCTTGTCCTTTGACCATCGCCACAAAATAGTGCGCTGTTTTTCTCACCTCTTCGTCCTTATCAAAAAAAAAGTACTTTTCTTTTAGCACATCAGGAAACAAATATTTTTCCACTTCTAGGCCCGTTTCTTCCATCAGTTCTCTTTCTGCTGTAATCTGGGGCGTCTCTCCTTCATCCAGATGTCCTTTTGGAAAACTCCAATGTCCTTTCAAGTGTTCGACGAGCAAAACTTCCCACTCTTTTCTCTGCTGCCTTAAAGGAATAATACCAAAGGATTCTTCTTTTCTCATGCATCAAACCCCTGAAAAAGAATGCAGGCATTATGTCCACCAAATCCAAACGAGTTTCCAAGGCCCACATTGACCTTATAATCTTGCGCTTTTAGAGGCACAAAATCATAGCCCAGAAGTGCATCATCCACATGATCCAAATTGATGGTCGGATGAATTTTTCCTGTTTGAATCGCTTGAATAATGCTTATTGCTCCCATTGCACCTGCCGCACCCAAAGTGTGTCCAATCATTGATTTAATCGCATTGATTTTCATAGCTTTCAGTTTTTCATGGAAGACAGATTTCAGACCCAAAATTTCAGGCACATCTCCAGCTGGTGTTGATGTGGCATGTGCAGAGACAAAATTCACCTCTTCTTTTTTCACACCGCTATCTTCTAGAGCTTTTTCTACACATACAGCAACACCACTTCCATCTTCTCTTGGATGTGTCATGTGGTAGGCATCAGAATTTAAAAATCCACCTCTATATTCTGCTAAGATAGGCGCATTGCGTTTTTGTGCATGCTCTAAGCTTTCTAAAATAAGCACAGCGCTTCCTTCTCCCATAACAAATCCGTCTCGATCCTTATCCCAGGGCCTTGACGCTTTTTCTGGCGCATCATTTCTTCTAGATAACGCTTTATTCGCAATAAAAGATGTGAGGCCCATTGATGTGATGGCAGCTTCTGTTCCTCCACAGATCATCACATCGGCATGTCCCTGCCTAATATGATTGGCCGCATTGACAATGGCATAGGAAGAGGTCGCACAGGCTGTGGTAACGGAATAATTGGGTCCCATGAATTCCAAGTCGATGGCCAAAAGTGCACCTGACATATTCGTAATGATTTGAGGGATAAAAAATGGAGATAAGCGCCGATAGCCTCTCTCTTTTAACACTTCCACACCCTCTTGAAAAGAGTGCATTCCCCCCATACCAGATCCGATCAAAATACCACATTTTTCCAAATCCAATGTAGCTTCATCGAGCTTGGCTTGTTTGTATGCTTTTTTTCCAGCAACCATTGCGTAATGGATGCATCGATCCATGCGTCTTGCACTTTTTGGATCCATGTAATCGCCCACTTCAAATCCATGAATAGAAGCTGCTATCTTGGTAGGATATTCAGATACATCAAAGGTATCAATCAAACGCACACCACTTGTTCCACTCAATAACGTGTCATAAAAAACTTCGACATCATTTCCAAAACAAGAGACGATTCCAATGCCTGTCACAACAATGCGTTTTTTATCCATTTTCCACCTCTTCATATACGTCTACAATATGTGCATCTTTATACAGCTGTTCGATTTTATAAAGTTCTCTGACATCTCTTAGAAGCAAATGCACCACAACATCGACAAAATCCACAATAATCCATCCACTCTTTCCATCACCTTCGACATAAAGAGGTTTTTCCTTATGCTTTCGCAATTCATCAATAATTCCATTCTTAATCGCTTCAATATGCCGATCGACAGTTCCTTCAGCAAGGACAACATAATCTGACATGGGGGTCAAATGCTTGACATCAAGGGCAAGTACATTCAATCCTTTTTTATTGAAAATCGCCTCTACAATTGCCTCTAACATTGCTTTTGATTGCATAACAGTACACTTTTTTTTAAAGGATGAGTTTAACACGAAACTTGTTTGACGTCTAGTTCTTCCCATTTTTTGTCATGTTAAATTTTTAATTTGAGGAAAACTCAAAAGGATTCAAAATCTAATCCAATCTTCTATAATTTTATTCCATAAGAGCATTCAGCTTGAGGTCTGTTTCCTGTAGTTGAGCATTGACTTTTTCAAGGGATTCTTTGGTGGTTTGGATACTTTCTTGGATTTGGACAGATTTTTCTACATCAAGGCCGCAGTTTTTGAGTTCTTTTTTGAGATTCTCATACTCTTTTTTGAAAAGCATACGCTTGTCTTCTAGGTGCACTTTTAAAGCTCTTAGAGTTTCTGGTGTCTCTCCTTCTTTGATTTGCTCAAGAATGGCCTTTTCCTTCTTTTCATGATAAATGGCTTTTAGAATCGAAAGCTTTTTATCAAGCGTCTGTTTTTGAGAAAAATCCAAATGTGCTTTAGACATCTTTTGATTAAATTCTCTTAAGCGCGTATCTAATACATCAAACGACAAATCACCATTTTGTGCGATCAGCTTTTCAGCATCTTGTTCTAGGTCAAAATAGACCTTTTGAAGAGCGTGGGTTTGCTTCTGTTCTTCTAGCTTTTGTTTTTCAATTTGATGCGACTGGATTTCAATAAAAGGGCGCTTTAACTCTTGAAGCTTTTCTTTTACAGAAAGGCGATCTTCTCTTTCCATTTCTAAGGTACGAGCATAACGAATGATGGTATTTTCTTCTCTTTCAATCGCTTCTAAATCGTAGTGTTTGGCTTGTGCGACTTTTTTCAACTCTTCAATCTTTTGCTCTACAATATTTAAGTTTTGCTTTGAATATCTTCTTTTTTCAACAGACTCTTTTTTGCGCTCTTTTTCAAAATCTTTAAGTTTGCCCCAAAGCTCTGAGAGCTTCAGTCTTGTAGCTTTAAATGCTGTGGAATTTAATCCCAGTTCTTTGGCCAAATTTTGCAGTAACTTCACTTGTTCTTTCAACACATAGATGGGAGCTAGAGTCTTTGTCCCATCAAAAGCAGCGTTGCAAAAATTGACAACTACTTTTTCAAATGAATCGGATATACGTGTAATGTATTCTTTGCGAGATGTAAATAGAACATGCGCAATGGGATCTAAACGCTCAAAAAGCTGCTTTTTTTCTCGATAGTGCATTTGGGATGCAACAAGCTCGTTTTTCAAATCACGATAACGCAACACAAGTGTATGATAAAACTCATAAAAAGCTTGATTTTTTTCAAGCCCAATCAGTTCGCTTTTTAAATAAGGAATGCATTTTTCTGTCAAATCCTTTGGACTTTGTTTGGGTTCTTGTTTGCTCTCTTTTTCTAATAACTCGACTGCTTTTAAAATCTGCTCGTATAAAAATTGCGTGTTTTGTGAAAGGAGCTTTTCAGCAACTCTTCCCTGACGGATCAATTCGATAAACTCTTTCCAAAGCTGATAACGTTTGGCTTTATCAATGGACTCTTTAAACAGCTCGATGCACAATAACTTTGCCTTCCAAAAACTTTGCCGATTAAAACTTCCATCTTCTTTCAAGCACTCTTTCATAAACACAAGCGTTTTTTCAATTTTTTCTACCGGATTGTCCACTTCTGCGATTTTTTGGAAAAAGGCGGCATACTCATGCGATGCATTCTTAATTTTGTCTGCTTGCGTATCAAAAAGCGTTTCTTGAGATTTCATCTTAGGCTCTTTTCTGATATTTTCCTCATATTATCGCGATCAATGTAGAAAAGCAATGCTTTTTTACTGACGTTACGTGATAAATCCAATTTAGGGGAAGAGCTAAGGGCAAGAGATACAAGCATTACGACGAAGTACAACTCCATGAGAGTTGAGCAAGGAGTCATACGATGTAGATCATTCCTTGCAGCCTTCCCATAGGTTGGATTTATCGCGTAACGTCAGTTTGACATTATATACAAAATCAAGAAAAACAATTACACTGGACTAATGCAAAGAATCTCTTTTGAAGAAGGTCTGACTCTTTTTGAAAATGCTCCCTTAAGTATGCTCCAAGAAAAAGCGCAAGATGTGCGCAATATAAAAAACCCAAAAAAACGTGTCACTTTTGTTCTTGATACTAATCCCAATTATACCAATGTCTGCGATGCTTGTTGCACTTTTTGCGCGTTTTACAGAAATAAAAATGCTACAGATGCCTATACCAAATCTGTCGAAGAGGTGATGGAAGATGTCGCCTTTGCATCCAATCAAGGACTCACAACTGTGCTTTTACAAGGTGGATTAAATGCAGATTTGCCCCTTGAATATTATGTCTCTCTTGTCAAAGAAACAAAACGACTCTTTCCAAATATTAATCCCCATTTTTTCACAGCATGTGAAATCGATTGCATTGCGAAGGTAGAAAACATGACAACAAAAGATGTGTTGCAAGCCCTTTTTGATGCAGGACAGCGCTCTATTCCAGGTGGAGGCGCAGAAATTCTCTCAGAAAGTGTTCGAAAACGCATTTCTCCTAAAAAAATGTACGAAAATGCATGGATACAGATCCACAAAGAAGCCCATGAAGTTGGATTTAAAACGACAGCAACCATGATGTATGGACATGTCGAAACTCCAGAAGATATCTTGATCCATCTAGATCAAATACGCTCGCTGCAAGATGAAACACAAGGATTCACGGCCTTCATCCCTTGGAGTTACAAAAGTGGCAACAATCCCCTAAAAAAACATGTTAAACACTGTGCTGGACCTGAGGATTATTTTAGAATACTTAGCTTTGCAAGGATCTATTTAGATAATTTTGATCATATCCAAGCAAGCTGGTTTCCTGAAGGCAAAGAAGCGGGCATGCTAGCGCTTAATTATGGAGCTGATGATTTTGGAGGCACCATTTTACAAGAAAGCGTCCATAGAAAAGCTAATTTTGTGAACAAAACGACCCAAATGGAAATTATTGAGATGATCAAACAAGCGGGTTTTGAGCCTTTTGAACGCGACACATTTTATAATATACTGGTACCATGCGATAAATTTCATCTATAGGAAGGCTGTAAGGGCCAATCTACTGCGCATTGGCTCCTTGTCCAACTCCTACCCGAGTTGGACTTCTGAACAATACTTGTATCTCGCCCCTTTCGCTCTCCCTCTAAACAAAATTTATCGCATAGTACCAGTTTAAATCATCTCCTCTCGAAGTCTAGCAGTACGGCTTGAATGGCTGCTTCTTGAGAATATTTTTCCAAATCCAACCAACGAAATTCTTTTTGCTTACGAAACCAGGTGAATTGTTTTTTGGCATACTGCCTTGTCTTTTGCTTGAATTTAGCAATAAAATCGTGAAATTCTTCTTCTGTGCGTTTGGAGTGCAAAAAATCTAAAGCTTGACGATATCCAATGGCATTGGATGCTGTCACATTGGTTTGCAAGCCTTTTTGCACAAGATCTTCCATTTCTTCCAAAAATCCGATTTTGATCATCTGATCACAGCGCTGTTCAATACGCTCATAGAGCGCCTTTCTAGATCTTGATAAAAACCAGCAATGGAAATCTAATTCCAATCCCTTGGAAAACTTTTTGGGATGAAAATCGGAAACCTTTTTGTGTGTGATTGCCATAATTTCCAATGCACGCAAGATTTTATGCTTGTCGAAAGGTGTGATATCTTTGGCATATTCTGGATCTAACTTACAGATCCTATCATAAAGCGCTTCAATGCTAAAACGCTCAAGATCGCTATGCAATAGTTTGCGTACATTGGCATCCGCTGGAGGACCTATCGGAGGTCCATGGATCAGCGCTTGGATATAAAATCCCGTGCCTCCCACAAAAATAGGAATGCGATTTCTAGAAACAATGGATTCTGTAGCTTTTTTTGCTTCTTGAAAAAATTCCACCACGTTGATGGGTTTTTTGACTTCTCGAATATCAATGAGATGATGCGGGATCTCATTGCGCTCTAAAATAGAGGGTTTGGCTGTTCCAATATCCATGCCTTTGTACACCTGCATCGAATCGCAAGAAACAATTTCTGCTCCCATGATTTTGGCGAGTTGAAGCGACAGTACAGTTTTGCCAACTCCCGTGGGACCTGCAAGCACAATGGCTCTTGGCATCTTACCAAAAGCAATACCATGCATTTTTTTATATTCGGGAGAAAGAAACGTTTCCTCAAAATGATTTGGCATTTTACGCCATTAATTCTTCTGCTTTTTGCTGCGATGAAACAATTTTAATCACGCGATCAAAACCTGCCATTTTAAGCACTTCTAACACATCTTCATCGACGTTAAATACAACAAGTTTACCACCTAGTGCATCCAATTTTTTGGTAAAAGACAAAAGCACACGCATTCCTGATGAACTTAGATATTCAACATCCAAAAAATCGAGAAGAATTTTACGTTTTTCTTCATCGAGTTTTTCTTTCATTTTTTTCTCAAAACGTGGCGAATTGATGGCATCCAATCTTCCTGAGACCTTAATAATGACATAATCTTTTTTCTTCTCTTCTTCAATATGCATTCATGACCTCTCTAATTGATTCTATTTTGAAAAATAACACCTTCAAGTTAAAAAGTAAATGTGTATCCCTTCAAGAATTTGATTGAAAAATATTCCCATTCCTTTCTACATGAAAAAAAAGGATTATATGGCATCTCGCACACCTCCTCCGGATCCATTACGATCATCTCATTTTCAATCTTCGCAAAGTGCTGGCGAAATAATCATTGATCGAAATATTCCTAAAGATATCGCAGAAGTTTTAGATGAATTATCTCATCAACGCGCATTGCATTTTGATAAATTACACCATTTTAGCTCTGAACAAGCAACTGCATTTAAAAAATTAGAATCTGCTTTAATGGATTATGAATTCCGATTTTTAGAAATGAAGAAGGCTTACTTGGAGTATCAAAAAGATCAAAAAAATCAAAAATCCCAACAAAAATTTTCACAGCTCTATGAACAACTCGATACGTTGGGTGTAGAACTAACAAAAACATATGCTTCCTTAGGTATGATAAGTGATCATTTTGATCTACTTTTGAATCGCGAACACTCTTATGCAGACTTTATTTGTACAAAAGAACGCATATTAAACCCTATCTTAAATAATCTACTTTTTTTTCAACAGCTACATGCTTTTTTTCAAACCAATCAGGAGCGGGTTATTTCCGAATTTCAAAAAGCAGGAATTTTACAAAGCGGTCTTCCTGCATTAGAAAAAATTGACTTAGAATACGTTAATGAGGGAGATGAAACGCATCATTTTGGAAAAAAACCCGTGGTTGTCACATTTATTTTCAGCAAAGGCATGTCATTTAAGTTTGTTTGCAAGCCCAGAGATGCTCTATTAGATCAAAAAGTTATTGAACTTTTTAGACAAATTAACCAACTTCCTCCAAGTCAAAAATCCTCTACTCATGATCTGCCTACATATACCATTCTCTCTCCTTCAAAAGAAACCAGCTGGGAAATGATTGAAGATTTAGGACCTATAAGTTTATGGGAATTTATTGACGGAAAACATCCCAGTCATAAACAAAGTGCTCATTCCTTTATAGACCAAGACGTAAGTAAAGAAAAACAAGCTGTTTTGTATCAGAAACTTAATCACCTAGATGCCATTCTTACACAATTAAGCATTAGTGATCTTACTTTCGCAAACATATTTTTCGTTGCTTTAGATAGTGATCATCCTGAAATTGTTCCTATAGATCTTGAAAATATCCAATGGGGAAAACCCACTCAACTCAAGGGCCATCCAGAACAAGTACACCTGAAACCTCAAGAACTTCAGCTCATCAGCGAGTTAAAAGAAAAAATACCGTCTTTAATTATTAGGATTCTTCCCCTTGGTACGCAAGATTTGCTTGTCTTTGGATCCACGCATAAAACTAATGAAGATCTCACAACAAGAAGCACACAAAACCTTGGTAGTCAAGGGTATACTATTTTCCAGGAAGAGCTTCTAAAAAAATTGTTATTAAAAGATATTTTAAATTCTGATGTTCCCTATTTAACAGAATTACAAAAAGTGTTATACTATGGATTGCCATCTCAAGGCGTTAGAATAGGAGAGAGAAAATAAAATGTCCACAAATCCTCTGCAAGAATGCCATCAGATTATGAATCGATTAAGAGAGCTAAGAAATCAAGACATCGAGGAGTTAAAACAACAGGCTTTTCAAATCGCGCAGGAATTTTTTGCTCATCTTAATCAAAATCCCTTTCTTCAAGCTATGGAAGTATGTGATAAGGGATTCCATGACTTTGAACATCAAATAGAAGAACAATTTAAGACTTCTTCTGAAAGAGACATTGCACGCATGTATTTACAATCCGAAGCGAGCCAAAGCTTTCATTCTAGACAATTACAAGATGAAATTTGTCAACGTTTGATCCTAGGACATTGATTGCGGTGAACTTAATCTATATTTTTTGGACCTGTCCCAACCTTATTGAAGCAAAATCGATCATCTCTGCTCTTTTGGACAAAAAGCTCATTGCATGTGCCAGTTTTTTTCCTGTAGAGTCGATGTTTTCATGGGAAGAGTCCCGCATGAACAGGAGGTGAAGGTTATTCTGAAAACACAAAAAAAACACTTTGACGCGATTTGTACTTTGATTGAAAAAAATGCGAGTTATGAGACAAACGAAATTTTGAGCGTTTCTATCGATCAAGGTTCAAAAGCCTATGTAGAGTGGGTCTTTGATGCTCTAAAATCCAACTAAGTAGAGGCCGCCGATAGAGATTTTAGGATTTTGGAACCAAAATAAACCCACCCATTCGTAAGTCAATCACCCTTTTTTCGAAACCCGCTTTCGTTTCTTTTTTAAAATCTAAAGACTATAGGAGACATTTTCATTTCCTCAGCCTTAAAATATTCTTTACAAAACAATCCTGCCAAATGCGGACTAAATGCCTTACAACTAAAAATATCTATGTGTATGGTACTTGAAAAGTTTGCAAAATGAGCCGTGATGCTTGATGTCTCTATTAATTGCAAAGCTGAAATTCCAGCAACTCTAGGGGTATCTCCAAAATCAACAACAATTGGCTCTCCATAGGCTTTCATGTTAATGAATTTAACTAAATCAGTCATAAATTGTTTGACATATTTAGGATCTTTCATGAGTTTTGGATCAGCTTCATATAAATCAATAGAAACATTCATTCCCCAAGGAGTTTCTTCTGAATATCTATCTAATACTTCTTGGTCTAGTTGTTTTGATGATTTACTCTCTTGTATAAAGTTGGGGGTTTTTTTTGTTT
>SDBV01002710.1_pt1 | contig 26475 bp, 46 predicted proteins | sample 2277081 | NCBI WGS metagenome assembly SDBV01 (sample SAMN10402039, study PRJNA504765) | marine sediment metagenome | isolation source: marine sediment core GS10_PC15, 223 cmbsf | place: Arctic Ocean: Southern Knipovich Ridge | collected 2010 | reverse complement strand
TATGGGCGCCGAGCGCTTCTGGACGTTCGACGACAACATCCGCGGGCTGTTTCGATTCGATCGCAACCTGCTCGTGCCCGTTCGCGATGGCTCGACGCTCGCGGTGATCGAATCGTTCGCCGAACGCTACACCAACGTGCCCGTCGTCGGGATGAACTACTTCATGTTCGTCAGCCGCAAGTGCCTGATCCCGCCGTACTATATGAACACTCGGGTCTACTCGAACATGCTGATCTGGACCGACTACCAAGCCCCGGACGGGTTCGCGTATCGCAACGAAGGATTCTTCAACGACGATACTGACCTCTGCCTTCGAATGCTGAAGGCCGGCAGCTGCACTTTTCTCTTCAACGCTTTTCTGATCGACAAGATCACGACGATGTATGTGACGGGCGGGATGACTCCGCACTACCAGGGCGACGGGCGCTGGAAGATGGCCGAGGAACTTCGACTGAAGCACCCGGACGTGACGGAGATCACGCGCAAGTGGGGACGCTGGCAGCACCAGGTGGACTACTCGCAGTTCAAGCGAAACAAGCCGCTGCTTCGAGACGGGCTTGAGATCGTCGATGAAGTCAACGAGTTCGGGATGGTGCTCGAAGTCAACGGCAAGGTAATCCCGAAGGAGATCGGGCTCGGTCGTGAGTTCCTCGCTAAGGAGGCCGACGAGAAGGCAGCTGCTCGAAAGCAACGAGCGCGCGAGCGCGGAACGCGCATACGGAAGCGTCGCTCGACGAAGCAGGAGCCACAGACCAGGCCGCAGGAGCCACCCGAGGACGCGCCAAAACTAACCGACGCTATGCTCGAACGCGCTCGGCGTGCATGCGATCGAGCGCGTGAGACAGAGCTACGACGGCACGAGGGGTTCGACCGATGATCACTGACGAGTTCGTCGCGAAGATCGAGCGCGGCCACGTCGCGCTGATCGGTCAGGCGCCAGGCAAGGGCGATCCTCGAACGCCGCTGATGGGTCGCTGCGGTAGGCGTCTCGCGTTCGTGATGGGGATGGGCTTTCCAGACGAGTACGTCGAGCTGTTCGCTCGAGCCAACCTGCTCGACGACTACCCCGGTGCTCGAAAGGACAAGGGCGATCTGTTCAGCGCCGCCAACACTCGCGAGCCAGCGGCTGAGATCACGTTGCTGCTCGCGCAGTACGGCTGCGAGGTTGTCCTGCTCGGGAAGAATGTCGCCAGCGCGTTCGGCGTCGTCGAAGTCGATTGGCTCGAACGGTTCGAGTTGGTCAAAGGCGTGCGCGCTGCGATCGTTCCGCACCCGAGCGGAGCGAACTACTGGTGGAACGACAAGAAGAACCGACGCGCCGCAGGTACGTTTCTGCGGCGCCTGGCAGACAGGGCAAGGAGGGAGGTTGTGCGATGAACGTGAAAGTATGGGATAGCAAGCACCGTATGCGGCGCGCTCGCGAGTACGCCGGGGAGCACTTCGCGCTCGCGACGATGTTCAATCCTGGCGGCAACCTGGAGTTCGGATTCCTCAAGGCTGCAGCGGTAAAGGCGCTCGACGACTTGGAGCGACTACGCCCGATCGGGCCCGCTATGGTGCTGGACGAACTACTGTCGGCTGCTGGATTCACCCGCGGCGATCTGAATGACTGGAGCGTGTCCTATGAGCACATCCGATACTGGGGGGGCGAGGGTGGAATCCCCGGCGTTGGATATCTCGGCAAGCCATGGAAGTTGGCCTACCGAACGACGTGGTTTGACCTCGACGACGAGCAGCAGACGAAGATGTTCACCAACCTGGACTCGCTGCCTCTGGACCCGAGCGCCGAAGACTTGAACTGGTCGATGGATCGAGCAGTCATGACTGTCGACGCGATCAGCAAGCGCGGAGGGTTTTTCAAGATGAACGGAAAGGAGTGGGACTGGAGAACCGATGGCAAGCGCGCGCTGCGCGGCCTTCAGCGCCAGTACCTCCTGACCGACTGGCTGAAGTGGAGGTTCCCTGGCATCGTGATCGAGCCACCGGAAGACAACGGTCCGTGTCCGTTCGATTTCATCGTTCGGATTCCCGGTCGCTCGATCTACGTCGACGCCGCCAGCACGCTCGGCACGCGCTTCGGACATAAGCGACCAACCGACCTCCATATGCTGATCCGGTTCGACGACGACGAGAAGCCGAGACAGGTGTACTGGGACTCCACGTTGACTGGTAAGCAATTCAAGGCTGGAGTCGATCAGCACGACGGGCAGTCTCCGGTCCGAACGATCGTCAAATGGAACATGATCATTGACGGCATGCATTATGACGAGTTCGTCGCAGCGGCACGCGAGGGGTACCAGCGGGAGGCGAAGGGCGCGAACCCGAACCGACAGAAGCGTCGACCACGCGAGGGCGAGGTACCGTTGTTCGACTACAAGAAGGAGGACGACGAGGAATGATGAGGACAGGAGTGGAGCGGATCGCAGCAGAGCGCCTACGGCAGGTCGAAAAAGAAGGCTGGACTGCCGAACACGACGCCGCGCATACAGACGGTTCGTTATCGGGGGCGGCGGCTTGCTACGCCCGCACAGCGGCTCGCCAAATCGGCTCGGGGTGCTTCTATGCGGAGTCTGTTCAGCGACCATGCCAAGAGTGGCGATGGAGTAGGGAGTGGTGGAAGCCCGATGTGAACGCGATACGAAATCTTGAGAAAGCCGGGGCGCTCATCGCGGCAGAGATCGACCGGCTGCAACGTGACGACGACTTCGAGGTTGAGGTCGAACGCCAGCGGAGGTACCCCGCCAAGCTAGCGGACGAGGAGGAATGATGGCGAATCCAAAGCAAGAAGTACCGATCACGTTGGACGAGCTACGAACGCTGACCGGCTCGGCGATCGCGGACATTCACGGTGTCGTCGACGAGGTCTTTGCCGACGGCCTGCGTCGCTGTAGGGGGAAGAACTGGACGGCGGAGGCTCTGAAGGAGAAACGCGACGAGGTCGCCTCCTACTTCGAGCGGGCGATCGAGCTGTGCGAGCAACTCGAATCTTTGGCGTGCTCGCCAAGAGAAATTGAGGAGGAGTGATGGGTACGGCCGATGTTCTCGAAGCCGTTGCCGCCGAGCGTGTTCGACAAGATGAAAAGTGGGGCGGTCCAGGTCACGATGACCAGCACACCAGTCACGATTGGATTGCCTACATTGCTCGCCACGCGGGGCGCGCGGTAACCAACAAGAGGTTCGATGAACTCGAATTTCAGAAGCACATGATCCGGGTTGCGGCGCTCGCGGTAGCTGCCGTCGAGTGGGCAGACCGCCTGATCGACGAGGGGGAATAATGCCGTCGCTGGAGGAGAGGATACGGAGCAGGCCGCACGCCCGCAAATGCTGCTGGATTTCCGGCCTGAACGAGCGGTGCGTCTGTGGGCTCAACGCCCTCGCCGACGAGGTAGGGGCGTTGGGGGAGCGGGATGTCGAAATCCGAAAGCGAGTGCTGAAGATCCAAGAGCAAGTGAACGGTCTGTCCCATGAGATCCTCGACTTGATGGCGGTAGACGTTGAAGATTTGCTCGCCGACAATCCACCGGAGGAATGATGACTGACCGATCAGCGGATCCAAAGCAGAACTGGATCGACAACGCCACGTATCAAGAGCTACTCGACCGCTGGCGTAATGCTCCCGCTGGAGACGAGATGTTCCAGGGCGACACCGGCAAATACTACTCGAAGGTCATGGCCGAAAAGCGCGACGCGGTCGGGCCGGGGGCTGCCGTCGCTGCGAGTAAGGCGATTGGCTGGTGACTACGATTAGGCTCCGCAGGGAGGGGGGGTGAGGGATGAGGGACTCAAGGGCAACAGGAAAGCGGGTACGGAGGTTGTTGGATCGCAACGAAGAACTTGAGGCCACCATCGCCAAGTTGGAGGGGGCGCTGCGGGGGCTTCCCCGGTACGACCTGGAGCGCGGCAACCCCTGCGGGTATGACTGCCAAGCCCAGATGGTAGGGGACTCGGCGGGCGAGTACGTGCGGGTGAAAGACCTCCGCGCAGCCGTCGAGCGAGGGGGCGAGGGATCTCCCCCGGCTGGAGGTAGTGATGACTGACGCCGAACAGCACTTCTGGCGCATGTTGGCGCTTGGCGCAGTGGTCGCGCTCGTCGTAATCAACGTGTGGGGGGCGTGGTTCATGCGGCGCGTGGAGGCTCGGGCGCAGCAAATGATCCGAGCCGCGAAACGACGACGCAAGCGAGTAAAGGCGTGGAACCGCTCGCACGTATCCGAGATCTGGAACGGCTGGCGATATTCCCACGACGGGATGCTGCGGCCACCCGCCACCCCCAACACCGAAACGGAGAATGCCAGTGCCGGATCCAATGACTGACGACCACAAAGCGGACCACGAGGAGCTGCAGCTGCTCCACAACTTCTACTTCTACGAGTACGACTTCACGCGCTACGAGGAGCTGGAGGACCGACGCGCCGAGCTCCAGCAGGCAAGGGAGGCTCGCAAATGAGCATTGACCTGAAAGACGCCACAGTTCTCTCGCCCGGTGCAGAGGGCGTGGTCGACTGGAAGATCGTCGAGGACCTGGAGATCACCGCGAGCCATTTCGTCGACGAGGACGGCCTCGAGCTGTTCAGGGTCGAGTTCGACGCCAGCGACAAAAAGAACTGGCCCATCCACCTGTTCCCGGATGGATCGCTTCAGATCGGCGTCATCTGGATCGGGTTCAAGTACACGGATGGGATCGTCTATCTCACCTCGGCCGAGGCGCTCCGCGATTCCAATTGGGACGGCGATAATGTTCCCGCCGAACACATCGGGTTGCGCCTGGACGACGTCGAGTTCCGGCCTGGGCCCGACGACACCATCTGGATCTTCGTCTCGGGACCAGCCCACCTCGTCGATGACCTACCCCAGTACCGGTACCGGTCTCTCGCCAAGGAATTCCGCTGGCGCGACCTGCTCCTGTGGGGGTCGGAGAAGATGCCGGAGGAGCCGCCGCCGCCACCACCGCCACCGCCGCCACCGCCACCACAACGGCCGCCCCGCTTCGTCGGGATCTCACATCCCAGTCTCGCCAGTCCGCGGGAGCTGTTCGAGATTCGATGGGAGGCGAGGGACGCCGACCTCGTGCGACTCAGCAGCACCACGCACGGCGATATCGACTTCGGGCTCCCGCCGTCCGGTAGCCTCGATCAACGAATCACGGAGACCACGATATACACGATCGAGGCGGTACGGGGCGACCTCGTGGAACGGGCACGGTTCGAAGTGCAACTCCGTCCGGCGGGTCGGTCGTGGTGGCAGATCCTTTTCGGGTTGCTTGGGGGGATGAGGAAGTGACATCGACGCCCGTCGGCGTGACGCACCCAACCGATGAGCGCCAGGCCTTCTTGAACGCGCTGGCCTGGCTGTCGCTGTTCGTGATCTACGGCGGGTATGCGCTGTACTTGGCGCACATGTATTCGACGACAGGAGGATATTGGTGATGGCAAACTGGGTGAAAGAAATCAGCCCGACGCTCGCGCGCGCTCCGCGAGTCGAGCTGAAGCGAATGCTGGACCTCGTCCGATGGGAGGAGTTCGGCTTGACGCGCGAGTCTGCGCGCCAGCTCTGCGAGGACGGGATGGCGTTCACGCGCGGCGACGAGTCGAGAAAGGTCGAGCCGCTCTGGACGCTCTGGGAGCAAGTGCTCGAAGGCGAGCGAGACGTCAACGAGGTGTACCGCGCGCCGAGCTACCTCAGCGACGCTTGGGCGTCCTGGGCTGGCTACACGAGGACTCGACTTCGAGAAGCGTTCGGAGCTCGGTTCGTCGAGGGCGGTTTGCTGAACGCCGTGCCCGATCCCGAGGTGATCGTCGACCTGGGCAACGGGCTCGGACTCTCGACGCGATCGCTCAGCGAGGCGTATCCCGAGGCGCTCGTCGCCGGCACGAACTTCGAAGGCTCGGTTCAGTCCGCGATCGCCAACGCCCACAGTATGGGTCGATTCGGCCAGTTCGGCGACGCGATCGAAGCCGAGGTGTGGATCTCCGACAACGGATTCAACCGAGCGGACATCGTCGTTGCCATGGAATACTTCGAGCACTTCGAGCGACCGCTGCAGCATCTTCATGGGATCCTGACGGCGCTCAACCCGCTCGTTCTGCTCGTCGCCAACTCGTTCAAGCTCGGCGCTGTCGGCCACTGGCCCGCGTACTTCATCGAGGGTCGTGGAATCGTCACGCCGCGTCAGGCTGGAACGGCTTTCTGGAACGCGCTTCGTGACTACGGATACGAGCGACGAGAGTCCGAGGTGTGGAACAACAGGCCAGCGTTCTGGGTGAAGTCATGATCGACCCGACGACGACTTGCCTGACGGACCCGGCGATCGTCACCGTAGCCCACTATACGATGTGCCCGGACGGGCTTGTGTATCTGTACCTCTGGTGCGCCGACTGGCGCGTCGTGATCGACCGCGATCTCATGGAGGGATTTCGGTCGTCGGAGCGCTGGCAGCTTCACGCGATCGTCGGCGGTGAGTTTGTCGTCGCGCTTCCAGGCTGCCAGGTCAAGGCGGTCGTTCGCTCCAAGACGCCACCCCCAGAGGTTCCGGGGAACGCCAACTGCTTCGCGTTCGGGGTGCGGTCGTGACGCGACGACGCTTGAACTTCGTCGTCCAGTTCGCCTCCTTGGTAGTGGCCGTTCTCGCCTGCGTGGCGGTCGGATGGCACTTCGGTGGTTTTGATCGTGACCGTTCGCCAGGTATCACGATCGGCGCGTCGACGCTGAAGGAGATCGAGACGGAGCGATTACTCTGCGTCGTCGCCCTGCGTGGCGGTCGAGTCGAAGCGATGGGGTGCGTAAGAAAAGGGGGAGACGCGATGATCATCGCGTACACGATCGGCGGGCAGATCGGGTACGATCATTGCCTGGCGGAGGACGACGTGCCGATGATGAAGGTCGGCCGCTGCCTCATGCGGGGCTGGCAGCCAGACGAGAAATACCCCGGCGGGATCATCTTTCGCTCCTCCGATGACGCTCGCCAGCGCGCCGACGACTACACCGAGAAGCACGGAAGGATCTTCGCCGTGTACGAGGTCGAGCTGGAGTCGTGGAGCGACGACACGTATGCGCATCCCGAGCACGGCTTCTGCCTGAAGGTGGATCGTGAGATAGTGCGCAAGGTAGAGTCGTGGTGACTCGTCGTGAGCCACCCGAGACGACGCGATCTGCACCGGACGTGGATGATCGCTCGACGAGCATCCGAAGCGCTGCTAGTATGGACGCGCGGCTGACGGACGCAACAAAGATTCGACCCGGGTCGTGGTCCCTCGGTGCCGTCAGCGCCGAGGGGCCGTTTCTCTTTTAGGCGGATACCGTTGGACTGGTATAAGCATTTCGCCGTGAAGTTCCTCGCGTCGACTGCGCATATGTCGCTGGCTCAGCGCGGCGCCTACATCACGCTGCTCGATCATCAGTGGGATCGAGGCGGATACCTACCGCGCGACGTCGATCAGATATGCCGTATGGTCGGATGCATTTCCGATGCGGAATCGATGCAGGTTCGATTCATACTTTCTTCAAAGTTTCGACTAGATCGGCGCGGCTACTTCAATCCTCGAATGTTGGAAACGTACCGAGACGCGCAGAGGGTTGTGCAAAAACGACGTGATTCGGGTCGACTGGGAGGGCTGGCAAGTGCTCAAGCAAGTGCTAAAGCAAGTGCCAGTATTTTGCCAGCCGTTTGCCAGCGTACGCGCGCCTCTTTCTTTTTGTATGTATGTACCTCAGAAGGTACGTTCAAAGAAATAACAACCTCCGACGTAGCTACAACCTCTGTTGCAGTCGGGGCCGAGCTGGCAATTGCTCCAGGCGTCTCGTTGCCTGTCGAGCTGCGTCACCGAGCGTTCGTCGAGAAGTGGGCCGAGTGGCTCGACTACCGCAGGCAGGATCGTGGCAAGAAGGTCTCGAAGCGCGCGGCCAAGATGCAGCTGACGAAGCTGGCGAAGGTCGGTCCGCTGATCGCAATTGCCGCGATCGACGACGCGATTGCGAACGACTGGCAGGGAGTCTTTCCCGAGAAGCTGAAAGGCGCCGGACGGCCCGACGGGCAGGATCGAGAACGAGCGATGAAGCCAGGAGACGAGGACGGATGGACTTGACGCGAACGACCTTCGGCGCGATGCGCGACTTCGAGCGATCATTCGTTCGGGTACAGGAGCTGCTGGCGGAGAGTCCCGTCGACGCGGAGAGGCGCATACGCGAGCTGGCCTTATTCAGGCGACGATTTCGACACCTGGCAGGACGGACGCACCGACTTCCCAAGATCGCCAGGATGAAACTGGAAGTTGTCATCGACCTCGTGATGCGAGGAAAGGGAGACTGATGGAACTAGCAGCGCAGAAATACATCGAAGCATTCAACGAGACGCCGACAGAGTTCCGAGCCGCGTGGGCTGAGCTGGTGGCGATGCTCATACTCAACGGGGTCGGCGTCGCCGCGCATGCGGACTTCCTCGAGGGGCTGACCGAAGACTACGACGCCCACGATTCGATAATGACCGAGATCGAAAAGGCGCAAGGACGTTGAGCGAGGCTACGGACCTGCCGTTCCGGTTTCGACACGCCAAGCTGAAGCACTTCGAGGCGCGAGCGATCCAGCCAGCGCTCGATTTCGTCGACGCGCTCACAGAGATGTCAGCGAAAGAGGACGTGCCCGAGCGCATCCACATAGAGGGCCAGGGCTGGGTCAAAACAGGCGAGACGCAGCGGAACTTCCGAGGGCTTGAAGGACTCGTGATCGTCGGCGCTACCGGCGTCGGAAAAACTCACCTGATGGCGGCGATCGCCAACGAGCTGTTCCACCTAGAACGGCTGTTCCGAAGTGCGCTTGAGATCGTCGACGAGGCGAAAGATAACGTCGCAGGCCGTGGCACGCTGTTTCCCTACCACATGTATCCAGCAGTGCTGATGCTCGATGACCTGTCCGGGATCAGACCGACCGACTTCGCGCTCGACACGATCACGAGGATCATCCGAGTTCGGTACGATGAAGCGCTGCCGACGATCGTCACCATGCACAGCTCGAAACGAGCCGTCAGCGACCTCTACGGCCAGGCGATCGCGTCCCGCCTCATCGAGTTCGGACCCGTCATCAAACTCGAAGGTCCCGACCGCCGAGGCGCCTCGTGATGCTCGCGCGCGAAATGCAACTACCTCCTATACACCCCCAGTGCAGGTGTGTGGTGTTACCTGTACCTGATGCTAGTCTCGAACTCGAAGGAGTGCTCGATATGCAGCTTTCGTTTCTGTCGTGCTTCCCAGCCAACCTGCCCGCGTCGTTCCTCGCGACGACATCGGCCGACATCCCAGCCGTCGTCTGGCCCCCGGCTTGCTTGGCGTGGGTCTCTGGCAGCGTTCCGCTCCAACACTATCGGCTGGACTGGGGCGAGTGGCCAGCGACCAAGCCCGGTAGCGTCGCAGGTTCCGTTCGGCTCGACGACTCGAAGCCAACCTGGAACACCATCGGCGAGATCATGGAGCCGAACAAGATCACGTTCAACCTGAAGATCAACACCGAGAAGCTGAGCAGCACGCTGGCGGAGCTGAGCAAGAAGTTCGCGACCGAGATGGCGAACGCTGCCGACAAGGCGATGTTGGCGTTCAGCAATCTCGGGGAGTCGATGGCTGCGGTACCTGTTGGCGTCCTTCGATCCGGGCCGATCAGCTTCCCCGTGACCTTTGATCGCTCGAAGCCCATCGTGGCCAGCGGCCAGGTCGCATACGCTCCGGTGATCTACGAGACATTCAGTAAGCTGCGTCTGGACGACATCGCGGACGAGTTGCTGAAGCGGTACCGATGACGGCACGGAGGACGACCCACTTGGGCGGCGGGAGCGGGCCCGGCACGTGAGCGACGAGTACGGTCCCTTCGATCCGATGCCAGGGAGGTGCAACGCGCCTCGGACGACCGAAGGATACAAGGGCTGGTGCTGTCGGAAGTCAGCCGGCTGGGGCGTCGAGGGGATGAAGCGCGGTCCGTGTAAATATCATGGCGGCGCGACCGATTCGGTCAGGCAGCATCACCAGAAGATAATGGCGCTCGAAGCGGTCGTGACCTACGGGCTGCCGCGTCAGATTGATCCGCACACGGCGCTGCTTCAGGAGGTCTGGCGAACGTACGGGCACGTCACGTGGATCGCGTCGATCATCCACAGCTCGGATCCGAACGCGCTCGTCTGGGGCCCGACGGAGGAGCAGATGCAGACGCAGAAGCAGCGCCGCGGTGCGGCGTCGATGCCGCATGGTTCGTTCGACGTCGAGACGCACAGCGGGACGATTCAAGCAGCGCCGAGCGTCTGGCTTCAGATGTACCAGAAGGAGCGACGTCATCTGGTCGACGTCTGCAAGACTGCGATCGCGTGCGGAATCGCAGAGCGGCAGGTGCGACTCGCGGAGACCTACTTCGCGATCATGCGTGAGATGCAGGAACGGATCTGGATACGAGCCAGCGCGCAGGGCCTGCTCGCCGATGGAGTCGACGAGCGACACCCGGGGCTTCGCCAGATCGCAGCCGAGTGTATTCGCGACATCGACGAGACGATGACCGAGATGGTGTCGTGAGCAACGAGACGCTGCACGCCGTACTGAGATATCGTAACGGGCGCAGTGCGCTCATTGAGATCAGCGACGTTCACGAAGCGCTCGACGTTCCCGACGATGCGTTTCCGCCCGACTTCACGCTCAGCTGCGAAGTCGATGACGAGTCGCTCGACGGATCGCTCAGGTTCGAGCGAGCGAGCGAGCTGATGAAGGGCAAGGTGTTGTTCGACCAGCGAGTCACGGACTCGCAACAACCAACAAGGGAGGCAGGATGAACATCGAACTCGGCAGCGAGGTTACGGATAGCGTCACCGGCTACAGCGGGATCGTGACGCAGACGTGTCAGAACCTCCACGGCTCCGACGAGGCGTTCGTGGAGCGCATGCATCCCGAGGGAAATACTCTCAGAATCTGGTTCAACGTCGGTCGGCTCATGCCCACCGCGACGGAGGGCGACTAACCGAGCGAGGGCGGGCATCGAGAAACGTGGCGTGTCGAGGCCGCTTACGTCGCCACGGCGACCGCTTGAGCGGATAGGCCGGACCGGGATCGATGCCAGCTCTATTTCACGATAGGGTGTTTCGTACAACGGCAAGTCGAGAGCGACGCGCCAGAACACAGGAGGCAGAATATGGACTGGACGAAGATCATTGAGATCGTCGCGCTGGTTCGCCACATCGTCGGAGACATCAGGGGAGAATTCGACGACGAGGATCCAGGCGTGATCGACTTCGATGATCTGATCACGCTGCTGACCGAGAAGAACCTCGGCGAGGACGTGGTCCGATTGATCGGGCTGATCACGGGTCTGATCGGGAGTCTGTCGGTCGAAGATCGAGCGGCCGCTGAACGGGTCCTGGCGATGATCGTCCCGGATCCCGAGTAGCTACCGATCAGATCCGATCAGATCCGATCAGATACGATCAAAGGGCAGGTAGGTATGTCAGGCCAGAACCAACTCTCAGTCGCGTCGAATAAAGCGCGCGCGATCGCTCGACGACTCCGGTCATCGAAGTCGCTCGTGTCGTCGCAGCGTCGCGTCGCGGTCAGGGAGATCACAGAGTCGGCGCGTGAACTCGTCGCTGACTTGGAGGCGATTGCAGATGGATGAGACCAGGCTGTTTCAATTCGCGAAAGTGCCGGGCCCGTATAAGGGCGTCGACGACGACGGGAACGTCATCGCGACCGGCAAGCGAAACTTCGTTGCCGAAGTGCTGAAGGCGCGAGCCGCGGCGCTTCAGGCGACGGGCGTCAGCGCCAAGGTCGAGGAAGTCGACGAGCAGGGGCGGGTGCTTCATACGTTCCCGTTCTACTCCGGCGGCCCGAAGCTACCGCTGGCTGACGCTGAGGCTGACGCTGACGCTGACGCTGAGGAGGCGGAAGCAGAGGCCGACGCTGGCGCTGACTCTGACTACGGCTTCTGATGTCGCTGGCCATCAGCGTTGGCGTCGTCGTCGTGCTGCTTGTCAGGTACACCACGCCTCGATGCTACCTTGCGGGCTCCAGGCCGTTCTGTCCCTGAGTCGAGGGCGGCGATGAGCGACGACGCCCGGGTCGTGGATACGCCATTCGGCCCGGGCGTCTCGCTGTATCTTGGTGATCCACGCTGCGACGTGCTGTCGGAGTACAAGCTGCTGTTCGCTGTGTGGGAACGAGCGGTCGACGACGCTGAATGGCTCGACGAACTCGAAGCCAAGCCGCGCTCGACGTGGACGCCAAGCCAAGTCACTCAGTACCGACGAGTGACGCACGGCGTACTCGATCCACGCACCTGGCTCGCTGAGCAGCGCGCGGCGTGACTCAGCTCGTTCAGTGCGAGCATCCCTGGCCGAGTCTTGGCAGGCGAGCGTATCGGGTGATCGACGATGAGCTGGGCTTCGTCGGGACGATCGGAACGATGCCCGGTGGCTGGTGGAGTCAGCTGGCGATCGAGCCCGCGCACTGGACGACGAAGAACATCGTAGGAGCGGACGCGGCGGCAGAGTTTCTGGTCTGGAGGGCGAAGTCGGAAGCCGATTGTAGGTCGCAGGCGGAAGGGTAGCCAGCGGCCCGTACACCACCCGTGGCGGCGCGATCGTCCACCTGCGAGTGCTATCCGTAGCGCCGCGCTCGTCGAGCTGGTAGAATCGGGCTCGGCGGAAGGCAGGCAACCAAGGAGGAAGACATGGCGGTAGGACCGAAAGCGCTAGCCGAGCTTCGCAAGCGACTCGGTAGGGGCGGGACGGGCGACGTACTGCTGAGACGCGATCTGGTGCAGGCGCTCGTCGACGACACGACCGACGCGACCGAAGTTCGCACCGGGCTGAACGCGCTCGCTGATGAGATCCTGGCGATCAACGAGGCGAACGGCTGGAAGGTCACAACGCCGCTCGACTGGCCACACGATGGAGCGACTCCAGACCCGTATCGCCTTGGCTGCATCTTGCGTCTGATCCACAGCGAGGTCAGCGAAGCGCTCGAAGCAGTGCGGAAGCACGACCGCCCGAACTTCGAGGAAGAATTGGCGGACGTGATCATCAGAGTGTTCGACCTGACTGGCGACCTGCGGATCAACATCGAGCGAGCGATCCGCGACAAGCTGGAAGCGAATCGTCAGCGCGAGCATCGGCACGGAGGCAAGGCGGTATGAGCGTCCGCAAGGTCATCATCGAGCACAACCCATACGACACGCTCGTGTTGGTCTTTGTTGGCGGCGTCGTTGTGGCCAGCACGGCAAGTGAAGATGACTACCTCGGGCTGAGCGAAGCTGAAGCCAGCTGCGCAGTGGGTAGCGTCATGCGTTATAAGCTGGGCCGTGAGGCCGGTGCAGATGGTTACTCTTCGACCATCAACGTTCCGCTGCCGCCCGCCAGGATCGAAGCGGCTATCGGCTCCACCCTCGACGCAGGCACGGCCGATGAGATCCCTACGGAGGTTGCCGAATGCCCCATCTGTAACGCGCCTACGGAGTGGGTTCGCATCGAAGGCGACGGTGGTTATAAGCCGACGCTGTGCGGGGAGTGTTTCGGCGACGAGATCCACGAGACAGGGGGTGGGGGATCTCCTCCTTGCGGAATCTGCGGCGGTAGTGGTCGCATGGTTGTTGAAATCGAGGAAGACGGACAGACAGTCCAGGGGTCACAGCCATGTTCACATTGCGGGGGCGAGAGATCTGAAGCTCCCCCGGCAGGTGAGTCGTGAAGCTTTTCGTAGTTATCGGCGGCTGGATGGACTACGGCGACCGGAACGACGTGCTGATCGGAGTGTTCGACGACGAAGCGCGAGCAGCGGACGTCAGCAGAGACGTGATGTCGACGGACCGCTACGATGTGACGCGAGTCGTTCCGATGGGGCTGAACGAGATATGTAAACCCGAAGGGTGGAGCTACGGCGACCACTCGACGCACACCGCTGCCTGTCCCGTCGACGGCTGCGAGCAGTGTGAGGAGGAAGAGAATCGACATGGAGTCTGAGATGATCAACTGGCCCGAAGCTGTCGTCATCATCGTCGTTCTGCTCGTCGGATATGGAGCGATCGACACCTGGCTCAAGCGCCCGTACTTCGAGAAGCGCGTCGGTTCGATGGTCATCAAGATGCGCGGCGAGGAAGCGCGTACTGCGATGGCTCACCACAACTCGTTGACCGTCATGGGATTTCACGACGCGATCGAACCGACGAGCGACGAGCTGCTGGAGGACGCTGCGAAGGAGCACAAGGACCTGATCGACGAAGCGAGCGGCGAGCGCGACAACCTCGACGGGCGCACGTATCCCGAACTCGCCGACGACGCCACGCTGGAAGAGTCCGTTGACGCTATGGGGCACCACCTCGACAAGCTGGACGGGGGACGACCGTCGACGAGCGCGAGACGCGAGCGATGAGAGGACGCAAGAACCCGAAGCGGAAGCGGAAGGGCTTCAAGTCTGCGCGACGCAGCAAAGGTGCGGCGTATCCCGGCGTCAGGGTCGAGTTTCGACGCCTGAGAAACCGACGCCAGGCGGCGATCGCTTCGCGGCGACGCAATCGACATCAGCGCAGGGATCAGCAGCGATGATCGGCTGGGTCATCGCGTTCGTCGTTGTCGTATGGCTGCTGTCGTACTTCTGCACGCCGTGGCACAAGGACTTCACCGGGCCACGATGATGAGACTGCGAGCGACGCGCGCGCCCTACCGCCACCGGGTCCTACGTTCCTCCTTGGGCTCGAAGGTCGGCGCGTCGCTCGCAACTTCTCACCTGAACTGCGGCCAGTGCGGTATCCTGAAGAGGGTCGATGGCGAGCGCGAGCGCGTTCGGTTCAACGTCGACGGTTGTCGAACCTGCCGCCCGAGAGCATATGGATAGGAGAATCCTATGTGGAAGAAATTGCTGTTGGCGATCCTTCGATTCTTGATCCCGATCGTCCTGGATGAGATCGACAAGGACCCGAAGATCCCGTTGGTGAAGTCGCACGTCACGATCGACGAAGCGCCGTAACGGATCCGTAACGGGGGGCAGGATGGGAAGCGAACCGCAGCAGGTGCCAGGCCCGCCCCCAAGTCCGTTCAACCTGCTCGCTGACTACTTCGATCCGCCCAAAGATCCAGGCCGAGAGCGGTACCGCGACGATCCGGTGTCGTGGGTTACTCAGCGACTCAGAGAGGAGATCTGGAGCAAGCAGCGGGAGATTATCGAGTCGGTTCGAGACAACCGACGCACCGCTGTTCACTCGTGCCACGAATCAGGCAAGTCGTGGCTGGCTGCGCGCATCGCCGCCTGGTGGATCGAGACGCACGCGCCCGGTGAGGCGTTCGTCGTCACGAGCGCGCCGACAGGAGCGCAGGTCAAGGCGATTCTCTGGCGCGAGATAGGGCGCGCTCACGCCCGAGCCAACATGGCCGGTCGCTGTAACCAGACCGAGTGGTGGCTGGAGATGCCGGCCGGTAACGAGGAGATGGTTGCGTACGGCCGTAAGCCCGACGAGTTCGACCCTGCAGCGTTTCAAGGAATCCATGCGCGGTTCGTTCTCGTGATCTTCGACGAAGCGGCGGGCATCCCGCAGTCGCTCTGGGTTGAAGGCGACACTCTGATTGCCAACGAGGGCTCGGCGTTCTTGGCGATCGGCAACCCCGATCATGCTGAAAGCGAGTTCGCCAAAGTCTGCGCGCCAGGCAGCGACTGGAACGTCATCGCCATCGATGCCTTCGAGACGCCGAACTTCAGCGACGAGCGCATCAGCGACGAGCTGAGCGAAGTGCTGATCGGCAGGACGTGGGTCGACGAAAAGCGCAAGGCCTGGGGCGAGGAGAATCCGCTCTGGCTCGCGAAGATCCGTGGCCAGTTCCCGGACAAGAGCACAGACGGGCTGATCCCGATCAGCTGGATCAAGAACGCGCAGCAGCGCGAGCTGACGCCGAGCGGTCCGAATCGTCTCGGGATGGACGTCGGTGCTGGCGGCGATATGAACGTGATCGTTCACCGGCAAGGGCCGCACTGTCGAGTCGTCTTGGCGGATCAGCAACCCGATACGATGAAGTCGTGCGGCAACCTGATCAGGTTGCTCAGCAAGACGAAAGCGACCGAGGCGCGCGTCGACATGATCGGGATCGGCAAGGGCGTCGTCGATCGAGCGCTGGAGCAGGACAAGCCAGTCATTGGGGTGAACGTCAGCTTGCCTGCGTCGGACAACGAAACGTATCGGAACCTGCGAGCCGAGGGCTACTGGGCGCTGCGCGATCGCTTCCAGTCCGGTGAGATCGACATAGACCCAGACGACGACGATCTGGCCGCTCAGCTCTGCGCGCTGAGGTTCAAGGTGACGAGTCAAGGTAAGGTTCAGATCGAGAGCAAGGACGAGATGAGGGCACGCGGCCTGGCGAGTCCCGATAAGGCTGACGCCCTGATGCTCGCCTACGTCGAGATACCGGAGCCGAAGTCGAAGAAACGGGGTGGCACTTGGGGCAAGAGATCGACAGGGCTGAGAGGGGCGGGCAGGAAAAGCACGAGACGCTGACGCCCGTACGCTGTCCTGGCTGCGGCTCGCTGCTCGCTGAACGAGCGTCGAGCGGAGCTCTGTACATGCGCCCGACGCGCAAGCGCTCGACCTGGATCCGATCGGGCGAAGTTCGCTGCATCCCGTGCGGCGTCGTCGTCACGGTGGTGGCATGAAATATCTGAAGCTCTGCCCGAAGTGCCGTCGTAAATTGGTTCCGCAGCCGGCCGGTATAGGTGTCGTCGGCGCGTGGTGGTGCAAGGCGTGCAAGTGGGCATTCACGCAGGCCGAGGTCGAGCAGTACGTCGGCAACAAACCTGGCGGCGTCACAGTCATCGGGCCGAAACAATGACGAACCGTCGAGACGTCCCGCTTTACATCAGCCGCTGAAGCGTTCTAGTCTGAAGCCAATCGCCGCCAGTCCCGAAGGTCAGCGCGCCAGCCGCCGTCGTCGCAATGACGACACAGCGCCAGAGGGACCGGGATGACCAACCGAGCGCGCCAACGGTCCGCGAGAGCGGGATGTCCCGATGGCGCAAGCTCAACCAGGTGGCGACAACGGCGAGGGTCGAATAGGACGCATCCGCTCGATGGCGATGCGGACGCTCAGCGACCTCGTCGCCCGCGCGCGCTTCGCAAGCAAAGTCGGCGCGACGTTCGGCGGGTTGCGCGACATGGAATGCGCGCTCGGATACCAGGACAGACTCCAGTACGAGAACTACATTCACCGGTACCGGCGCGGCGGCATCACCAAGCGACTCGTCGAAGCGTTCCCTGACGCGACCTGGAACACCGGCCCGTCGCTCGTCGAGGATCCAGCCCCAGATGTCGAGACAGAGTTTGAGCTGGAGTTCGCAGGCCTCGTCGATCGCCTGAACCTCTGGTCGCGATTTCGACGCGCCGACGTACTGGCCGGAATCGGCGAATATTCAGTGCTCCTGATCGGCGTCGAGGGCGAGGAGGCGCTGGAGCAACCGATGCCGCAGCTCAGCGGGCCGGACGCCATCCTCTACCTTCAGCCAGTCCCGCAGGACAGGGCTGACATCGACACCTATGTGACCAGCGCTGCCGACCCGCGCTTCGGCCTGCCGGAGTTCTACCAGCTGACGCTCGGATCGTCTCGCTCGTCTACCGCGTCGAGAGTTCGGACGGCGCTGACGTCGAAGCGCGTCCACTGGTCCCGCGTCATCCACGTCGCTGACGACCTCATAGAGGATGACGTCTACGGTACGCCGCGACTGCGGCCCGTCTGGAACTACATCGACGACATCGTGAAGGTCGTCGGCGGTGGCTCCGAAGCGGCCTGGAAGCGCGCGCAGCCCTGGCTCCAGCTCGACATGGATCCCGTGGCCGCTTCGGAGATGGATGACGACGACGAAGATGCGATGGACGAAGAGGTCGACGAGCTGCTTCACGGGCTCAGGACAGTCTTCCGAACGCGCGGCGTCAAGGCCAACCTGCTCGCCGCTGCCGTCTCGTCGTTCAAGAGTAACCTCGATGCCATCATGATGCTGGTCAGCGCGACGATGCGCATACCGCTTCGACTTCTCACTGGCAGCGAGCGCGGCGAGCTGGCATCGACCGAAGATCGCAACAGCTGGAGCGAGCACGTGAGCGCGCGTCGGAACGGCTTCGGCACCGGCGTCGTGCGCGACTTCACGACCCGGCTGATCGAGCACAAGGGCTTGACAGCGCCAGCGTCATACGAAGTCGTCTGGCCTGCGATCGACGAGCTGAACGAGCAAGAGAAAGCCGAAGTCACTAAGGTCATAGCGGAAGCGAACAAGGCGCAGTTCGACGCCGGGGGTGGAATCATCGTTCTCTCCGAGGAGATGCGCGACAAGTTCCTCGGTCTGGCTCCGATGGACGACGTGACGGATACAGAGATCGGCGGCGCCGTCGAGGAGCTGCGACTCGCCAAGCGTCTCATCAAGGTTCGTCGCGACTGCGCCACGCGTTTCGTCGATCGAGTCCCGGACGATCCGAACTTCAGGGCGATTCACAAGGCAGCGGACGCGAACATCGGGCGCATCGAAGGCGTCGTCACCAAGATGCTTCTGGCCGCCCAGTCAGCGCTCGACGTCGACGCGGTTCAGGCGGCGATGGAAGCGCGCGACGCGGTCGAAGTCGAGCGCCTTGTGTCACTGGCTGTCGCTCAAGCCGGTGAGGCCGCAGACGAATCTATGGCTGACGTGCTGCTCGCGACTCTCACAGCGGGTGGCGACTCGACAGCACAAGTGGCAGCGGCGCGCGGCGACTGGGTTGGCGAGGGTACTGGCCGCGAGAATCCCGACCGCGCGGAGACGAGCTGATGCGACTCTCGAACGCCGTAGCGACAGTGCGCGACGTACAGCGCCAACGAGTGGTCGGGCGTATGCTCGCGGAGCGGCGAGCGCTTCAGCCGGTTCCGATCCCGACGGGCGAGCTGCAGTTCACGTTCGACGCGCTGAACCCAGAAGTGATCACGTGGGCCGAGGTGAATGCGGCGAAGCAGATCAAGCTGATCAACGCGGCGACGAGAGCGGGTGTACGCCAACTCGTTCTCGACATGTTCAACGAGGGCATCGCACCGGCGAAGGCGGCGCGTCAGATCCGCGAACTCGTTCCGCTTCATAAGCTACAACGCGATGCGCTCAAAGCCCTCGAACGCGAGCTGCGCAACCCAGCGAACTTCGGTAGGCGGATCACCCGATTCGCTCCGCGTCCAGGCGTGCGCGAGCTGCCTGGCTTCCGAGTTCGCATCCCGCCGAGGGGCCTGAGCGAAGCAACGCTTAATCGACGGCTCGCTCAGTACGCTCGGATGCAGCTGAACCTGCGCACGCGCAACATCGCTCGAACGGAATCCATCAGGGCGGCGAACGAGGGTCAGCGCCAGGCGTGGATTCAGGCTCGAAGTCGAGGCGAGATTGGCAAGGAAGCCAAGCGAGAGTGGACCGCCGCGACTGGCGACAATCGCACCTGCATCGTCTGCGAGGATCTGGACGGCGAGACCGCTACGCTGGACGGAGACTTCCCTGGCGGGATCGACGGCCCGCCCGCACACCCGAGCTGTCGCTGTAGCACGACGCTCGTCTCAGGAGGCGCAAGTGCCTGATCGAATCTTTCGCATGATGAGCGCCAAGCTGAACGGCGCGAACCTTCAGACAATGAAGTTCGAAGGTCGGGATCATCTCGTCGTGCCGGTCGTGCTCATGGTCGGCGACATCGTCGTCTACCCGATGCATACAGAGGGCGGCGAGTTCGTGCCGGCGAAGGTTCTCGCCGAAGCGCCGAAGCAGTGGGACGGACGGCCGGTCGTACCTGGTCACCCAGGGGACGGAACGGCGAGCGCGAACGAACCCAAGGTCCTGGAGTCGCAGCGCTTCGGCGTCCTGTTCAACTCTCTGTTCGACGACGGTCGGCTGAAGTCGCAAGCGTGGATCGACCCCCTCCGCGCCGCAGAGGTTGGACCTGATGCTGTCGACGTTGTCGAGCGATTGCAACGCGGCGAAGTCATCGAGATATCCGTCGGCGCCTGGGTGACGTTGACGCACAAGACGGGCTCGGCCGGCGGGCAGAAGTTCCGCCATCAGTGGACGAATGTAGCGAGCGATCATCTGGCGATGCTCCCAAGCGACGAGCAGGGAGCGTGCAGCGTCGACGCGGGCTGCGGGGCGAGTCCCGCTCACAACGCGCAAGATAACCGCGCCGGCAAAGCGACGCTGCGCGCGGCGAACGAGGAGGTGACCGTGAAGTGGACGAAAGTCGCACGAGTGCTCGAAGCGCTCGGGCTGAGAGCGGCGCAAGATGCTGGCGATGAGAGCGTGTCGGATTTGATGAACGCGCTTCATCAGGCGCTGCGACGCGAGGAGCCCGCCTTCGAATCAGTCGTTGAGGTTTTCCTCGACACGTCGAACGTTGTCTATGCGGCGTCGCCCGAGGGACCAATGGAATTTTTCATGCGCAAGTTCAGCGTGAACGACGAAGGCGAAGTCACGCTGGGTGACGAGCGCGTCGCGGTCGAACCGCGCACGACATTCGTGCCGCTGAGTTCATGCGACTGCAAAGACGATAGCGACTGCACGTGCGGCATGCGGCATGCCGCAGAGGGTCAGTCCGACAACGACCTCAGGGAGCTGCTTCAGCAAGCGCTGACGGCCTCCGAGCCGGATGCTTCCAGCATCTGGATAGAGGCCGTCTTTCCAGACCTAGTCGTTTTCGAGCTGAGGGAGGAAGACGGACCAAGCAAGACGTTCGAGCGAAAGTATGCGGTCGAAAACGACAGCGTGACGCTCGGCGACGAGCGACGCGAGGTGGTGCGCGATGTCAGCTACCGACCGGTGGCGATGTCGACTAACGGCGGGAGTCCGCCAGAACAGAAGGGAGCGGCTCAGATGGACAAGCTCAAGAAGCTGGCGGCCCGCATCATCGGGTGCGAAGCGTCGCCGTTCAAGGAGGGCGACGAGGAACAGCTCACCGCCTTCGGCGAGGAACGACTCGTCGAAATGGCCGACGCCGTGGAGGAGGAGCCCGAAGGTTCGGGCGACGACTCGAAGTCCGACGACGATCAGAAGGCCGATGCCGGTGCGGGAGCGAACGACGACGCCTCCGACGACGACGACGACGCCGACAAGGGCGTGACTGTCTCGCAGGGCGACTATGACGAGATGCAGGATGCGCTCGCCGAGCGACGCGCCGCCCGCGAGTCTCGTCAGAAGGCGCTCGCCGCGAAGATCGTCGGCAAGACGGACGTGTACACCGAGGGCGACCTCGTGAAGCGCTCCGTCGAGGATCTGGAGCAGCTCGCCAAGGCTCTGGAGTGCGACGAGCCGGTGCGCGACTTCAGCGGGATGGGCACGCCGATCCACGAGGACGACGAGTCAGTTCCGCCGCCTCCGGACCAGGCGACATACGCTCGGGCTCTGAAGGCCGGGAAGGGTCGCCAGGATGCGATGGAGGAGGCGCGCCAGGCAGCGACGACTCACTGACGTCGGCGTCAACGCGCAGGACAAGGGACGAGGCGAGAACTCGAACCTGAGGAGGTAACAAAGTGGCAAATGAAAGGGTCATCGTCCTTCGGGGTACGCCTACGATCGACGAGCAGAACCTGTGCGGTGCGACGGACATCACGCCCGGCATGTTGATCGACATCGACACCGGCGCGTGGGTGCCGCATCCGAACAGCGCGGTCGGCGCGGTGGTGTTCGCGCTCGAACGCGACGAACTCGGCAAGGACATCGACGATGCCTATGTCGAGACCGATGTCGTGAAGGCCGCATACATGCATCTCGGCGAGCGCGTGAACGCGCTGGTCGCGAGCGGCGAGACGATCGTCGAAGGCGCTCAGATGGAAGCGGCCGCGGGCGGTTTGCTCGTCGGCGGCACGACCGCCACGCAGATCGTCGGAGTCGCAGCCGAGGCCATCGACACGACCACCGGCCAGGCTCGCGGCGCCATCATCGTCGAACCGGGAATGTAGCTGCCCGACACCCTCGGAGCACTGACTCCGAACAACGAACCGGAGGTAATTGAAGATGTCGCAAGCATTGGTTCAGAGAGGTCGCGACTTCGCCGATGGCGCGTCGGGTCGTTGGGCTGGCGAGCGTCTGTCGAAGGCGCTCAAGAAGTCCAACCGAATTTCGCCCGCCGTCTGGCGAACGAACGACACGCTGCGAAAGGACGAGTGGATCCACCTCGATGAAGCGCTGGTCGAGGAAGGCGTCATTCGCCTGCGCGGCGTTCAGGATCTGATCGACAACGGTCAGGTTATCCCGGTGGCCAACGCGATGGGTAAGACCATCGTGGAGTACGAAAAGGTCACCGACATGGAGCCGGCCATTGTGTCGCTCGATCCCGCCGCGCGATCCGATCTGGATCGCCAGGAGTTCGAGCTGGCCCGCGTTCCGCTGCCCGTCACCCACAAGGACTTCGACCTCTCGTTGCGCACGCTCGCTGCGTCGCGCGAGACGGGCGAAGCGCTCGACACGACCCAGGCCCGCACCGCGGGTCGACTGGTCAGCGAGCGACTGGAGCAGATGTTGTTCCAGGGCCTGACGGGCAACTTCGGTGGCTTCCCGGTCTACGGGTACACCACGCACCCGGATCGCAACCCCTCAGGGTTCGGCGCCGGCGGCGCGTGGTCGGCAGGAGCCAAGACCGGTGAGCAGATCCTCGACGATCTGCTGGCGGCAATCGTCGTCGAGAACGCCGATCGGTTCTACGGCCCGTTCAACGTCTACCTCCCGGCCAATACCTCCACGAAGATGGAGGAGGATTTCAAGGCCGAGAGCGACAAGACGATCCGTGTGCGTCTGCTCGAAGTCGACATGGTCAACGACATCCGTGTCGTCGATCAGCTGGCGGCCGACAACGTGATCATCGCTCAGTCGACGATCGACGTTGCCGCCTGGATCATGGGCGAGACGACGCAGACGGTGCAGTGGGATCTGTACGGTGGCTTCAAGGTCGCTTTCAAGGCCTTCGCCATCCAGGTCCCGCTCATCCGGAGCGACGCCCAGGGCCGGTCGGGAGTGTTCCACTACAGCTAAACCCAGGCCGCTAACAGGCAGGAAGGTAGGCAATAATGTGGTACCTGAAGCTGGTCGATTCATCGGGTCGGGAGACCATCCACCCGTGTGATCATTTCGTCGTGACTCGGTACTTGCCGGGCTCCGCCGTGCTCGCCGACTTCATCGAGAAGTTCGGTGGCACAGAGGAGGAGGCCGCAGGTATCGAAGTTCAGCTGATCGAACGCCACGGCATCGACGCTGAGACGCAGAAGCTGGTCGTTGAGCGCGACGAAACCGCGCGAGCGTGCGACCTGGCCGAGCTGGGCTTGTCGTCGCTCGTCGAGGTAAGGCTGATGCAGGACGATGCCCAGAAGGCCATCTTGGCGCTGTTCAAAGGCAACGCCGAGAAGGTCCAGCACTGCAACCCGGTCGGGATTCTCGCGGCCGGTCAACTTCCGACGATCGAGAAAGAACTGACGACCGAACAGCGTGACGCGCTCGCCGCGTACCGCTCGACGCTCGAAGCGTTCGTGGCCGTTCATCGGAAGCTGGAAAATTGCGACATCGGTACGGAAAAGCACACGCTGCACGTACCGCGCGACGGCTCGGTCATCTACGTGATGAACGAGAAGGGCGACGTGGTGGACGGCTATCGCTGGCCGCCGCGCAACAAGCAAACTCAAGCGATCAGGGAGGCAGGTAATGCCGCAGGCGAGAGTTCGAGAAGGTAAGCGCTACCGCTACTGGCGCAAGTCGGGCGTCGAGGTCAAGAAGGACCGCTACGGCAACCAGGCCGAGCGCGAAGTGGGCGACTTTGTCTACGCCGAGGCGGGCGAAGTCATCGAGGTGACGACGAACTCGTTGAAGGGCGCGGCGGACTTCCTCGAGCCCGTCGGCGTCGTCGCGATCGGCGAGCAAGACGAGCCGTACAGCGATACCGAGTCGGTGCTCGACGGTCTCTGGCAGGCGGTCTGCAAGAGCGTGTCGAAGATCGACGACGGCGAGCTGCTGGCCGCGCTGCGGGAGGCCGAGGTCGAGGGCCGCGCTCGCGGCTCGGTACTCGACGCGATCGACGACGCGCAGGCGGAGTGCGAGGAGAACGACGACGAATCCGACCCGCCGGTCGACGACGACCCGAAGGAGGGCGAGAAGCACGACGACGAGTGAGGATCCTTCGACGCAGGTGACGAGACGACAGGGAGGGTGCCGTGGGCATCTACAGATTGCTGAGAGGTAGGCATCGACGCTTCGAGGAAGGGACGCTCTGCGAGTACACCGCGGGCGACCTGATCGAACTCGATGAGAGCGAGGTCGTTCGGATCAGGCATCGCATCAAGGCGGTCGGTCGAACGGCGGCGAAGGTCGAATCCAAGCCCGAGCCGCGCGCCGTATTCACGCCCGGTGACACGCAAGCGTTGACCGTACCGAAGTTGAAGACGGTCATTGCCAACGTTCAGGAGCCCGCTCAGCTCGACGACATCGAGGAGCAGGAGCGCTCGAACGAGAAGCCGCGCGTGACTGTCTTCCGAGCCATCGAAGAGCGACGCGCAAAGCTGGACGACGAGGAGTAGGCGATGACGTGCTCCTACGATCACGACCTGCCGACGCATCGCGACTGGGTCAGGCGACTCACGAACGATACGGACGTACCGAGCAACTGCTTCCTCGATGACGAGGAGATCAACGCTCTGGTTGCCGACTCGATCACGGCGTACGGCGACGGAGCGTGGACGAAGTATTCGGCAGGAGCCGAGGCGCTCGAAATGCGCGCGCAGAATGGCGCGTTGATCGAAGCGGGAGATGGCGTCAAGCGGAAGCGCGTCGGGCGGCTCGAAATCGAACACGGTGCGGGCGTCAACGCGCTCGTTGAATTGCGCAAGCAAGCGGCTCGACTTCGCGCCAAAGGAGCGGCGCTGATGGCTCGCAAGCCGTCCGCGTTCTCGACGCTCGGACGCAATCGACGGAGGTGTACTGGTGGCTGAATTCATGACCGAGCTGCTGGAACTGATGCCGCACACGTTGACGGCGCAGCCTGGCTTCTCGGATGCCAAGGATAACTTCGTTCCGTCTGGCGCTGCGATCGCGATTCAGTGCCAGATCGAGGGCGAGAACCGCCTTGTGCGCGATCAGCTCGGTCGTGAACGCACCTCAACGCGAGTCGTCTACACCGGCGAGTTCATCGGGCTCACCATCGATGACTACCGCTACTCTCTGCCGGTTGGCTTTGCCGAGCCGCGCACCGATCTGGTCGCGCTCGCGATCGACCCGGAGTCGGACGAGACGGGACTGATCGGCGAGATTGTGAGGTTCCCATGAACGTGTTCGTGCTCGGGACAGGTCGCTGCGGTACCGTGACGTTCGCGAAGGCGTGCGCCCACATCGCGAACTACACGTGCGCTCACGAGTCGCGGTCGAGCCTCGTCGGGGGTGCGCGATTAGGCTATCCGCCGAACCACATCGAAGTCGACCCGAGGCTGTCTTGGTTCCTCGGCGAGCTGGTGCAGAGATTCCCCGATGCGTTCTATGTGCACCTACTCCGCAACCCGCTTCATGTAGCCAAGTCGATCGAGCGACGCTGGGGCGGGCGCGCTTCGTTCGCGCGAGCGTTCGGCGAGTCGATGCTGTGGCGCGCCGATCGTACCGCCAGTCGGCTCGACATCGCGCGCTTTCAGATCGAGACGATGACGGCGAACATCGAGCTGTTCTTGTCGACGCTCGACGACGATCAGCACATGGTCGCTCAGCTGGAGGAAGCCGACGATTGGTTCCCGAAGTTCTGGGATCGGATCGGAGCGCAGGGACGTCGCAGTCATGCGCAGCGCAAGTTCTCGAAGCACTACAACGCATCGCGGAGGGCAGCGTGACTCGACGACTCGAAATCGGGCCTGGCAGCCACCCGCTACCGGGGTTTCTAGCCGTTGATGTAGTTCGACGTCCAGGTGTGGGTTGCCTGGCCGAGGCATCGTCGCTCCCATTCGCTTCGGACTCGTTCGATTTGCTCTATGCGTCGCACGTCGTCGAGCACGTCCCGTGGTGGATGACGGACGGCGCGCTCGTCGAGTGGCGTCGTGTTCTCGCGCCCGGTGGCTCGGCAGAAGTCTGGACGGTCGACGCGCTGAAGATCGCACAGGAACTCGTCTCGTTGGATCGAGGCGGACCGAGCCCGATTCGACGCGACGGCTGGCGCCGGAACAACCAGGAGGCGAATCCGTACCACTGGATCAACGGGCGGATCTTCGCATACGGATCGTCGCCGTCCGATCCGAATTGGCACAAGTCGCTCTGGACTTTGAAGTCGCTGATGGCAGCGTTCGTTCGAGCGGGCTTCCGTTGCGTTCGACCGCTGCTTCCGAAGCGACCGCGCGGCTACGATCATCGGTGGATCAACATGGGAGTGACGGGAACGTGCTGAACTTCCGAACCATCCCAGACCTGTCGCGCGATCTGGCGCACGCCGCGCCCGATCTGCTGAAGGGCGTCGATGCAGTCGTCGGCATCCCCAGGTCCGGTGTGCTCG
>SDBV01002709.1_pt1 | contig 26497 bp, 42 predicted proteins | sample 2277081 | NCBI WGS metagenome assembly SDBV01 (sample SAMN10402039, study PRJNA504765) | marine sediment metagenome | isolation source: marine sediment core GS10_PC15, 223 cmbsf | place: Arctic Ocean: Southern Knipovich Ridge | collected 2010 | reverse complement strand
ATTCTGTTCAATCCTCATAAGTTTCCCAAATCTGACGAACGATCCACCAAGCCCCTTGCCCAGAGGCGCGGGTGCCCTGGCAATTGCACCTAGCTTTTCGGCGCCGTCCATAATTCGTTTCGCTCTTGTCTTGGCATCGCCGATCGTTTCCGCGGTATCCACCTTTAGTCCATCAACAAACACTGCCCAGACGTCTCGCCAGCTGAATGGTTTCTTCCGCGTTCGCCCGAGGCAGCACCTGCCGTTACGACTCACAACTAAATCCTCGCCTATCTCGTCCCACGTCACAGCGGCAGTATCCTTCCGAATCATCGTCCTATAATTCTGCATGCCTCTTTTGCGTTATCCTGCTTCAGATGCTCTCCGTGCGACAATCCCAATCGGCTTCGTGCGTCAGCAATACGGCTTGGCGTAGTCGGCAGGCCGCCAATGTATTTAAGCTTGCATATGCAGCACACAGGATCGCCGGTCACCGCTGAGAAGAGGTCGGAAGCACTTGCCATACCGCATATTTTGCAACTCTTGGACCGCACTGTCGATCTCCTTGACTGTTTGAAAAAACGGACGGCGACCGGCGTAGCTCGGACCATGGAATTGAGCCAGCCGCCGCCCGAAACTCGCTTGAAAAATCGACGCGCGACGGCCGGGCTGCAATCACAAAAAACCCAGCCGTCGACGCGCCGATCGTTGCAACCGGCAATAATGGGGCCCGTTGTAGCACAGGCCCACCGGCCACACGATGAAGATTGCCTGGGATGGTGATTGTTACGAGTCATCGATTAACGGCTCCCAGGGGACCGCGCCAGTTTCAATGTGAACCTCTTTCGGCACGACGTGCGATTGAGTTCGATTGACTTCTCGAGTTTGGGCCACGTTGCCTCGTCGTAGCCCGACTCGTCCGCCAGCCATTCATCGAGCAGTTTGATCATCGCTTCGTTGCGCTCGCGGAGGGATCGTGGCTTGTTCACCATTCGATTTTCTGCCATGATTCGATTTCGTTGCGCCAAATCTCTGTGAGTTCGCGCATTGATTCGCGGCAACCCTCGGGCAGACGACTCAGGTCGCCATAGGCGCACCAACAGAGGATGTATACGTTGATGCCCCACGCATCCTCGATGCGTTGGATCAATGCCGGCGAGATCGCATACACCCGGTTCTCTATATTAGATATTGTACTTTGCGAGCAACCCAGTTCAGACGCTGCCTTGGCGGCGGATAGCCCCTTGGCCAGCCGCATCTTGCGGATAGCGGGACCCATCGTAAACTCGTCTAATGATCCGTTGTTGCTCATCGTATCCTCCAACAGTCCACCATCAGCCGCCCCAACGCCCGCGACTCCTCAGCGCGCGTGTAGTGCGTCCTCGCACGCCCCACACGGGCCGCGATGCGGGCGAGGTGTTCGGGGTCCAACGGGCTGGGGATGTGGCCACGCACCCCGCTTGCGTCAAATATCATGTTGCTGATCTTGCTCATGGTTGAATTCCCGCACAAATTCCAACATGGTCATCTCGCCGATTTTTATTCTGTTACGCGCCCGAAGGGGTTTTAACCCGTTAGCGACCCTGGCGTTGTTCATTTGCTCCCAGTCCGCAGCCGCATTCACGCCAGGGCAACGCCGTCTGTAATCCGCCATGGCTGCGGCCTCGTTTAGGTCTTTCATCAATTTTCGCAGGCTCGCCACACTCATTGGGTCGTATCTCCTTTGACCGTCACGCAGTCGAGGCAATAATTCACAGGAGCGTATTGGTTGGTCCACCATCCCACGGCGTCGATTGTTTCACCGCATCGAATGCATTCGAAGGTGCCCTCCTCTGGCCGAAGGTGATACTCCCGAAAGTGTTGACCTTCGGCCGTATCGCCGAAACGGCCCAACGGATTGCTCCCATTCAATCTGACGATTGGTTTGGGGGATATCGCGCCATTGCCTCCGCGAAAGCTGCGGACACCGCCGGCACCTCGGGCTTGTTGGATGTCGGCGGCGCCCTTGGAGGAAGAGTCGTTGTGGGTCAAAGGATTCGCGCCCCACGGTCCGGCTGGAGCCGCCGCTGAATCCGCTGGGTGGTCCGGACGTGGATCATCCAAACCACGAGCCCGCAGAGTGTTCGGAATGGGTCCGCCAGCATCAGCTTGGCGATTTTCTCGAACGCCGGGTTCATCATCTGCGAGACTTTTGACGGATACTCGGTGCCCAATATCGGCGCGGCATCCTTGCCCGTCCATAAATCCAGAATGATTCCCGCTGGTTCGATCACGTTTCGATCCTCCGCTTTCCCCAGCCAGCAGGCCCGTATCCGCGATTAACCGCGTCACAACCACCGTCGGCCTACATGGTTGAAAAAAGCTCATCAACTCCTTCACTGCGCCCTATCGCACCTGGGTGGTTGACCCTGGTTGAGGCGCGCCAAAAAAAACCGTTTACCAAACGGGGCAACGGTCTACGCTTCTATGTACCGGCCGGGGCGGATTCTGATTTTCCCCGGCTTGCGGGATGCTTCGACCAAGCGTCGTTGATAACCCGCTCAGAAAAATTGCCTATGTCGGTACCTTCCCACGCCGCCATGATCTTCATCCGTCGATGGTGGCCTGGGCTGACATACAACTGCTTCTTGCTCGCTTTCGTCTCTGTCTCACACATACGTGTAGTTTACTACGTGTTTTGCGTAATTGCAAGCAAAATACGTAAATTACTCTAAATACGTATTTGACAAGGACTTGCGAGATGATTCAATGCAAAACAATGTCGAATAAGCCAAGACACAAGTCCTTGAGCCTCAGCATTACTCCGCTGGAGCGAAAGTGGTTCGACGACTACGTTGCGGTACGCGGTTCTTCTCTTGTAAATGTAGTTCGTGCTTGCGTTGAATTAATCAAGATCATGCCCGACAGCGTGCAGAAAGCTGCGTTCTCGAAGGATGAGAAACTTCTAAGAGAGATTGGCCATCTCGTGAAGGATCACATGGCACAACGCGCAAGCGAGAATTCGGCCGATCCGATTGCGAAGAAGCCCGAACCAACCTCAAAGTCGGCTTACGAGGCCGGTCGTGAAGCGATTCACAAAGTTGGTCCCGTACCCCGGACACGTAGCAAAGGGGGACGGAAGGCGAAGTGAGCAACGCCACTATTTCCGCAATGATTTCCGCGCGTTGGTCCGCCAACGGATTGTGTGAAGCCATGTTCTACCCCTCAAAAAAGCCACGACGGCCGACCAGCTTATCAGGTTCAACACGGGATGTCGCGTGTTGTCTGAGAAGTTAGGTGGATTAGGGGGTTTGCCCTAGTGTCTGACAGGATGACCAATGGGATCGAGCGCGTGGAGCGGTGGATGGGGTGGGTGTTTGATGGGCTAGCGTATGCGTGGGGAGCTTTGAAGAAGAGGCTCAGGCTGAAATGACGATCTACTGCCCGGAATGCGAACACGCGTGTCACGATAGCGCCAAGCGGTGTCCGAGGTGCAAGCATCCGTTCGTGGCAGCCAAGCGTCCATCCATCGAGGATCTGGCCGACGTTGTTACGGCTGCGCGGGCTGCGGAACGCAAAACGGAACCCAAAGCGCCGAAACAGGTTGATGGTCCACGTCAATCAAAAGCATCTGGAATGTCAGCGACGAAAGAATTCTTGATTGTCATCGGATCGCTGCAGGTTTCGCTCGGATTCCTCATCCTGGTCGGCAATGGCTGCGCGATGGTGTTTGATACATACACAAAATACACACAAACTGAAAGAATCCTCGGAACTCTTGGCGTGGGTCTTGGCTTGATCCTCGCGCCGGTCGCCTGGTCGATTTTAGCGTTGGCGAGCAGCGACGAAACGAAGTAGCCCAGCCATCAGCATGGAGAACATGGGAAACCCACAAAGGTAGCAAAGCGAAACGGAAGGCAATATGAGCAACGCCACAATTTCAGAAATAATTTCCTCGCGTTGGTCCACGAAAGAATCAAGAATTAGCATGTTCCTCCCCTATCAAAAAAGGCTCGCCGGATTACAGCATATCACGCCCCGCGCCAGAATCCACGTGTTGTCTGCGAAGTTAGGTAGATTAGGGGGTTTGCCCTAGGCTCGACATGACTCAAGAGAACCTCGCAGCGCTGGTCGTAAGTATTGGTGTCACACTCACGGTCTTTCTGAGCATCTTCATAATACTGGGCAAGGACTCCGCCCGGCGGGCCGCTCGTGCGGACGCAGCGGCTGTGATCGCTGCGCAGGACCGGCAAGAGAAGATCGAAGCAGGGTGGACCACGTTCGAAGGGGGTTTCGTCTCGCCGGAAACGAAGGATAGCGTGCTTGCCGAGCGAATGAAGCAAGAGAAGCAAGACGCTGAACGAGCAAAACGAGCCAAACCAAAACAGCAAGCCGCAAGAGTGGCCGGACTAGGGTGGAGTCTCGAAGACTTCGAGCGGGCGTGGGGGCCCGCAAGAAGTTGGTTTTGGGCTCAGAAATATCACGTCAAACACAATGGCGAGATCGTCTACACAGCCAAGAATCACATCGTTCCAGGCGTGCGATACATGATCATGGGTCTGCCGACCAACTTGAATTCCATGGCGATTCTTCTAGAAATGCGACAAGATGACAACATGGTGGACGTGGTTCAAAAGACGACGATGACAGGATTGATGCTCGGACAAGTGTCGCTATGGGATTCAAACACCATTTGTGATTGGTTCGCCAAGACAATGATCAATCGCGGTTGGGCCGACGAAACACAAGAACTTCGCCGTGGAAATCAGAAACTTTCAATCGTAGGCATCCCAGCAACAGATGGGGTCTTGATCACTATCAGTGTAGACGTCACCCGCTGACGACCACCAATATCCAACCCAGCCATCAGCATGGAGAACATGGGAAACCCACTAGGAGGCTGTCGCGCGTGCTACACGCGATGTAGCACGGTGCTACGCCGGTCGTAGCACCAAATGTGTATAATCGCTATGTGGCCGAGGAGGTGGACGTCGCCCAAAAGCCGCGATCTGAGCGCGCCACTTGGGTTTTCTTGTATAATCGCTAACCGTTCGCGAACCCTCCTGGCGAACTGTCAAGTATTTCTTGACGGTTGCCGTGCGGTCGCCGACGTCGCCTCGATCCTAACACGCGGCATCCGCCGTGCGGATTATTCCACTTGTTATCGCCCGCGGGGTGGTCGACGCACTTAAGTCGTTGGGACGAGCGGGTTTAGAACTTCCAGGTGCCCAGATAATGGCGTGACGTCGACCTGTTCGCCGCGGCGTCGACGCCCTACGCCCTCTCATGCGGGTAGCGGAATCTTGGTTTGCATGCTATACTGCTACGCACGGCAAGCGAATCATCAAGACGAGAACGCGCTGTGTCCGATCATGGGAACAGAGAGATCGTTATTGGCGTGGGTATCCGTAATCTACTGCCAGACTTGGACTTGACAGAGGATGAAGTCATAGCTGCTTTACGGTCCGGATCAGATGAGCGCGGACCAGGAGATCGACGATACATTGAGAGCGTTACTGAGACCGGCAAAATCCTTCAAGCCGAGTGCGTCGTGGATAGCCGAACCTGGTATGTCGTTTGGGTCCACGAGAAGTAGCCAACAGCGGTGAAGAAATGATAGACACACACTTAGAACCTGAAGGCCTGGTGATCAATGGTCAACTGGAGTCGGTGTACGTCTACTTCCGTCGTGGCGTAAAAATCAGAGAGGCTTTGCAACTTACTGACTCTGACGTCGGAAGAATTCTTGTCTATGTTGGGCGAGACGGATATCCAACGGCGATCCAACTGGTTGATCATTTTGACCTGTCCGCGCAGCCGAAAAACACGACTCCAATGTCCCCGCAGGAAGCCAAGCAGATCCTGTTTGCCATCGTGTGTAAAATGGTGGCGTACGTGGACGCCAAAAGGCAGCGATTGGGTGATCTGCTCATTAGGGATGCCGTCGATGCGATCAGGCATCTCGAACCGCCCACCCTTGCTTGACGACGTGATCGACGATCAGTCCAGAACCTAGCCTACTCCCTCGGCCCGCCAGCCGATCCACCTACGGCATCCGGCCGGACCTATCCATCAGGACGGTGACGGTGCGCGACAGCTCGCGGACGGCCACATCCTGCTTGTCAATGGACTGGGTGATCGCATCGGTACATCGATCGATTGCTGCGATCCACTCATTCGACACGCGGTAGCCGAACCCCAGGTACATCCCTGTCAACAGCAAGAACACGACCAGAGATGGCACCTGCCTCGCCAGCTCACCGTTTTTGAACCCGTTAAGCACTTGTTTAACCATGATTGATCCGATCATCCATCACCCAAACACCGCCCGGTAGGCGTCCGCATGGTCCACGTGGACCCGCGCCTGGACCGACCCGTCGGCGCGCACGAACACGACGTAGCCATCCTCGTCGGTTGTCTCCGACCAGATGGCCTCCGGTTCGGCAGCCATCGCCGCAGCCACCACGATCGCCTGATCGATGGCGTGGATGAGCACGTCGCGCACGACGACGCCCGCAGGCATGTCAGCCGACTGGACCCGGACCGCCTGCACAATGTATTGCGAAAACGCCAACCGGCCAGGCGGGTCCGCCACGGTGGGCAGCGCCAACGCCAATCCGTCCGTCATGTCTTGAATACTCATGGATTAACTCCTTAAGCAAATCCCACAACCAGCCCAACCGGATCACCGACGACGCTCGTAAAGTCACCTGGCGCCAGCGTGGCGGGCCAGTCATCTGCAAATAATTGGACGAATACGCGATTAGTCACCCACGCAAATGACCCGTTCACTGAGAACGTGAGCCCTGCAGCGTCCCAGGTTCGATATCGAACCGAACCGCTGAGCACGCCATCCGTGACGAACGCAAGCCCCCACACGCCGATACCGAGCCAAATGTCCGTTGCAACGGTTCGCAGGCCGGTCGATGCAATCGACGCTGTGCCACTGACGTCATGGACGAGTTGATATGGGTAGCCTTTGATTCTCGAATAAATTGCGAACTTTGCCGACTTGCCACTCTCGGAGGTGGCGACGCCGACGCCCACCTTGCTGATCCGAATTGGTCGGCGAATCCGAAGCGGGATGATGTAAGCGCGCGGCACCGGCGCCGAGCCGGGCAACAATGCGAGTGACGCGGACGCATTGTAGGGTGGACCGTTCCAGGTCGTGTCGATGCCGTAGTTACTCGCAATTGGGAACCACGTGTCGGCGTCGAGGTCGTGCTGTCGTGTATCAATCCGCGTCATTTCCACAAATCCACATTGAGCACGTCGTCAACGATCTCCGTCTGGAACCAAAGCTCGCACGTGCAAGAGATGTTCCACTCATGTACCTCGCCGGGGTGCATGGGTGTCCCGCGATTGGCCGTCGCGTTGACGCCCACGTCGTCTGTCGCATGGCCCATTGGCTCACTCGCACCGGCGAATTGATCGCCGTCGCGGACAAACGAACCGGCCCAAATGCGCCCGGTGTTCGTGGCCGGGACGTTGACCACCACGAGCCGACAATCCACCTTCTCCGGCCAGCAGCGCAGGATCTTGGTGATGTCGCTAAACACGATCGGATTGGTAAGCCCAATGCGGGTCATTTGATTGTGCCCTGCAGGACGCCGCGGAAGCTGACGGACGCCGCGCCAAAGTAGAGGCCCGTGGTCACCGTGAACCGACTCATCTCGCCGTAGATCACGAGCCCGCCCTGCATGGAGGTAATCCGCGTTAGCGTAAGCGATGCCTGCGCCTCTTGGCTCAGGTCCAGCACGCCGCCCGGCAGAATGACCGCCTCGGTGATGGTGCCGGACGAGGTATAAACGCATCGGCCACCGCCAGCCACGACCATCAATCCCGTTGTGCCGGTTCCCGCACTCGTAAACTCGCCGCCGCCGATAAGCAGATCGGTGATGTTGACCGCGCCTTGGGTTTCACCCTTGCCGGAACCCATCAGGACATTGACCGGCGTGGCGCCATCCTCCAGGATCAATCGATAACTGTTGCCGTTGCCAACGTCATAATGCAGGTCCGCGATCGTGCAACCGGACTTGACCGTCAGCGATCCCGACCGAGAGAACACGGTGTCAATCCCGTTGCCGTCGTCCATCAATGTGACGAGGCCCTTGCTGTGACGCAGTGCCACGTCACAGACGCCCGACACGTCGTGGCCGCATTGCAAATTGAACAATGACCCGCGGCCGGAATAGTCCACGATGGCGACGTCACCCAAATCAAACGCCGTGCCGCTGGTGCCGATGCTGAAACCGACGTTGGAAGAGATGTGTACGCTTGCGATCTTGCCCGCGCCTGTGCGCGCGGAGCCGCCGAGTATGTCGGCCGTTACCGCGTTGATGCTGACGAAGTCCGTCGTGGCGACGGGCAGGCCGCCGGTATAGTTGCCTGCGACTGTGGGGTCGTTGTCTACCGCTCCTGTCCAGTTATTGTTAAATGACATTGGTTATCCTTTCCTAGAAGGTTATCTTCAGTAGTGATTGGCCTCCGCCAATGAACCCGATCGGATTGACTGCTCATTACCTACCATGACAAAGCGGGCAATTGTAAACCGGATCCTATCGGTACCCATCGTATGGGGGTTTGCAAAAAAGACGTAAGAGCATCACACCCATCTTCGCCCAGATCAGGCGCGCTTGCGATTGCCGCAAAACTTGGCACTACGTGGAACAAGTCGAATACCGGTGTAAATATAACTGCGCCTAAGGCCCATCGTCCATCTTCCCACTCTGCCCAACGCGAAACACCAATACTATATCTAAACTCCGCCTCTGTGTGACCTGACGAAAATCGTCGCAATAATAGCGTCAAGTCATTGGCCGTTACTCGCCATTGGCTCAACTGATCATCAAACGTAAACGAACTCAACAGTAACCCATATGGACTATCGAAAAAAACGTGTTGAAGAGTGGTTTGGATCAAGTGATCCGTAACCCATTGGCGAGGCAGTATTCGACCAACCACGTTTTCAAAGTATCCCAAAATCGGCCCAAAGGGTACACTCTGAATCAATGGATGCCAGTCGCCAGATTCTTCCGACCCCTGACCCATGCGCCATTTGCACACAGACTTAAAAGGGTTGCCACTGGATGTTACATGCGCTTGACCTGTAGCTGGAGTCGTGGCCATATCGGCAATATCAGCTATCGATACCGACATGAGTGGAAATGGGGAAAAAAGCACCTGAATGAGATCAGTTGAAAGTCCATGCTCGCCAACAAGGGTCGCGCTGATAAAATCAGGTATGCACGGATTCGGGCCACATATCGTTGGATCCGGTTCACCCGGTTTACACACCAACTGATCCGCCCCCAACGGCGACAGCAGGTTAGAACCAATCGGTGACAAACACGTTCGGAAGTCTTGCAGCGTGCTCATTCTACAAGCCCCCACCGCCGCGCTTCGACATTGGTATCAATCAAATCAACAATCACTTCGCCCTTCGTGTCCGGCAAGCCGGTCTCTATGTCCACGCCGATCACGTTTGGACGGAATGTCGTTGATGAGTCGGACGGCCACTGTGTCAGTCTCGCGACGGTGATCCGTTGCCCTCTCATGTACTTCGGGGTTGTTATCCATGTTTCCGTCACGCCGTCCGATGTGACGCTTACGGTGTTGTCCTCCACGGGAAGAACGCCTCCAGGAAAGGCTGAAAGCAACGCGGACCAACGAAGATTGCGTGGTCTGGCAATCTGCACCACTGTCGGATCAAGCGTCAATGGCGAGCCGCCTATGATCTTTCGAGCGTAGACAATATCCGCTGAAGTTCGCCAAGCCCCCCCGCCAAATCCTGTTGTGAACCCGGCAAAGGTGCTCAGCATGTAATCCGCAAGCCCGGTCGCGCTGCCATGCCAGAACACCCTCCGCGGCCGCGCCTCTCTATGCTGCGACAACGGCGGGCAGTCCTTATCCGGCTCTTGCCCCGCCTCCGCCGGCGGACAGATCACGTTGTAGTCAATCACCGTTTCGCGAACCCTGACGATCGTGCCGATCGGCACGCTGTGAGAGTCTTTCGACTCGCTCAGGTTGTAGGCATGACCGTAGTAGCCGACGTGGGCGAAGCCGCCGATACCAACCGAATCAAGAAGGACGCGAGCAGCGGTTTCCTCCACTTCCTCGACGGTGATCTCTTCGGTGTTGGGATCGACAACGATCTTGTCCGTCGCTTCGAGCAGGATTTGACGAACCCAGTATTTCGCACCCGTGAACGTGTCGGGTTCGGGAGGGCCGCCATCGAAGGGCGTCGGACCTTGCTCTACGACTTCGCAGAGGATGGGCGCCGCGTCACTGTACGACCCTTCGAGACGGCTGGCCGTCACCTCTTCCAGCCTGCGGTTCTGCTCATCGAACCAACGGGTATCGTTCAGAGGGTCGCCGAATTGGGGTCGCTTGATGATCACGTCACAAGCACATCCGGGAACCATGACCAATTCGTAGAGCGGAACTGCCGATAGGTTCTCAGCTTCGGCTTGTCTGGATTAGTTCCACCTCCCGCAACCATGATCGGAACGTTGCTCCCGGATTCTCTTTCGATGGATTCCCCACGATGAAAGCTGTCCGAGAATTCAAAAGCGCACTCAAAATCCCACAGACTCGATTCGGATTCGCCTATGGAAATGTCAACCTTGACTCTCTTGGCCAGCATCCTCGAAAACAACCATTTGTTCTTGTTGTCCGGCGACGATGGCAAACCTCCACCGACGATCTTCTTGAGCGCCTCGATCTCCAACCCGTTGGTCGTGTAATAGGACTTCGCCATTTCGAGAATGTTTGGAAGCCATGCCAGATTTCGATACGTGATCGCGAACACGCCGGTCGGAACCGTGAACCCCGCTCGATCGTTAAGTAGCGACGCGGTACGCGGAGGAACGTTTTCTGGAGAAGCAATCAAATCAAAAAAGCTGACGCCTTCAAGTGCTTGCAGGTCGGAGATCTCGACAGGCGAATCGAGAACCGGAATGGTCGCATCCAAATCAACAAACAGCGATCGCACCCCGGCGCCAAACGCTATCCGCGCGTCAGCCTGCCATGCCGTCGGGTCCGTACCGTATTTGACCGTGACTGTGTAAGAACGGTTCGGGAGGTAAGCAAGATCTGCAACACCGACATCCTGAACGCGCATTTCTATTTCGGCAGTCGTCACAACCGGATCAACATGAACCGCGAACCCGGACGCCTGGTCCGCCGACCCATCAAGAATGTCGGCATACCTCGATCCGATCTGCGGCACGGCCTGCAACCGAAGGACATCCTCTTTGTGTGTGATTACTACCGTTCCGAACGTAGCGGCAGGCGGCGCCGGCGCTTGGCCATCGTCCTCCACGACAAACTCAACGACGCGAACTTCTCCGCGCCCCGTGACCGTGGTGGCTCCGACATCTCGCGTTCTGGTGACGGTGACTGCCATTATCTCGCCGTGGCCGCCTCCTGCGCTCTTGCCAGATTCGCCTCTTGCAGCGCGTTGTTCTTCATCATCAACTCAAAACTCTTCGGGCCGAATTCGACTATGATCGCTTCTTTGGCTTGTCCGATAAGCAACTGGCCCGCAGCGCCTCGGCCCTGTTGGCTTTGGACAAGATTGCCAAACCCGAACCCGACAGCCTCTCGGCGCATGCCTAGAAACTCACCTGGACTCGGTTTCCCCAACGCATTGATGGGAGGCCGCATGTTGCCAAGACCTTCAAAAAAACTGACCCCCTTGAAGAACCCAGGAGTAAGACTCTTGGCGGGATCGTCTTGGTCTATGAAAGTTGATGCGAAGCGATCGAATATATTTCCGCTCTCCGATAGCTTTCTCTTCAGAATAGGCGCACCACGAGTAACCAATGATCGAATGTTAATCTTTTTCAACTGTTGCGGAGTTTGCGCGAACCGAAGAAACCCCGCTTCGGCCGCCGATTCGGCCTGCCTTGCCATTGCGGCGGCTGCCTCGGCCGGATCTGAGTAAAGCTTAACGAGCCGATTCCTGACGATATCGATCGGGATGATTCGCAGCGCCTCTAGTTCTTCTCTGAACCTCTTCGTGTTGTCCGCAAGCTCCAGGAGCGTGACAACATTCCGCTGGCCCACAGACGCAGAAGCCGTCGCAGATTCAATGCCCTTGAACTGTTGCACTTGTTTGAAGAAATCGCCACCAGTCGGCTTTAGCTTGCCCTCCTTTTCCAAGGTATCCAAAATGATGACCAGGTTTCTAAGTTGCGTTAGAACTTGAGTTGGTTCTAGAGCGGAACCCGTACCAACCATCACAGCCACAGCAGCTGTCCGCGCATCTTCCCCGGCCTTCGCGAACGCTTTTGCTATCTTGGGGAAATTTTGAGCAAATTCTTGCGGCTCAATGAGTGCCTTCTCTGCGGTGATGAAGTTGAGTGCTGCCAATTCTGCGACACTCATCGAGTCCCCGAACGCCCTGAAACTTGAGATCAGTGATTTGACTTCGTCCGCCAATGGTGACGCAGTCAACTCAAAGTTCAGCGCGGCTCTGTCGAACACTTGCTTTTGGATGTCTTCAGGGAACTCGGAGAGCCCTGACTTGATGCGAAATTTCGCCTTGGAGATGGGCGCAAAAGAGACGCCCAGCTTCTCCATCTCCTTGAGAACTGCCTCTGATATTCCTCTGATGTTTTTTGTGCCTTCGCCAAGCGCCAACAGCTCTCGGATCGATGCAGAAAATCCGACAAGCGACTTTGCGCTCTGGCTCGTGACGGTGTCGAACTTGGCTTGAACAGTGTTGTACGTCCTCAGGAATGCTGTCGCTGTGAGTGTACCCACGCCCAACTTTGCTATCGCACCGGTGAGCGAGATGCCGCTTCTCTTGCTTCGCTTGAAGCTCTGGGTGGTCTTGTTAATCGACTGGTCAAGCTGCAGGAACCCCTTGATCGCCTTGTCTTGCTTCGTCGATACGCTGTAGACAATCTTGGGCATGGTCAGCTACTCACAGGCGTCCCAGTAGAGGTCGGCGTAGGTGGGGTAATAGTCCTTAATGAGTCCGTCACGCCACCGTTTGTAGAGTCCGTACCGAGGGCATCCGCATTTTTTTTTTGTACCGCGGCCTCGTTGGCCGCTGTCATGGCAGCTTCAACAGCAGGCCATTCGACCAACGCGTGTCCGATCAGGTCTACGTTGAGCGTGTTCAACAACAACAACGCGTTGATCTCCCAAGGCCCAATGCGATAGTTGAGCCCGAGTGCGTCTTGAGCTATTTCTCGATTCTGTTCATCGGTTAGTGGAACCTCCGCCACGTCCCACCCCGTGGGAACGCACGCGTCTGGAAGCTGTCGCATGATGTCGGCAATGACGAGTTGGGCTTGTTTTTCAATCTCAGCGAACCTGTCCAACGGCCTCCGGATGGTCTTGCCATCGAGGCCAAGAATCAGTGCCTCCGGTAGCGTTGTGCCACCTGAAAACGACCGCGCTATGGGGATCACCCAATCGTTTCCATCTTCTAATGTGATCGGATAGCCGTTGAATTGTTCGTCTGTCGCCAGGTCCTCCGGCTTCGGCCGATCGTCGGTGTAGAACCCGATCCAAAACTTGCCGTTGTTGCATTCGGTCCAGGTCTGTTCGTCGGGCAGGTAGCGACATTTGGTATCAGGTCGGCCCTTGGGCGTGTGCGGCGCGAACAGCGTGCCCGACCCGGAGGGGCCAACAGTCACGCCGGACGGTGACGCCCCGTGGCCGCGATCGGCGACGGTGATGCCCGCTTGATCGAAGTCCGCCTGGCCGGCGTTTGCCTTCGGAAGGAAATAGAGCAGCCCAGCCATCCGACCTCCTTAGACGATCGCGACATCCGGATCGATTACCATGATGTTGTTGGTCCCGTCGTTCGTCGGCGTAATCGTGATCTCGGTGGTGATCTCGCCGCCAATCGAACCGCCGACCTCTTTGATCTGAACCCAGCCTTGATTGATGACGAAGCTGATGTGTGTTGTCGTCGCGTCGGGAACGCGGGTCCCATTGGCTGCCACCTTGCGGAGGTAGACCGTACTGGCCCCATCCAACGCCGCCCCGACACCAGGGCCACTGAGTCCTGCGCCACCGATGCCGCCCAGCTCCAGCCCTTCCGTTCCCCCTACGGACGGGTCAAGATGGATCAGCTCATGCGTCGTGATTCTGATCGTCGGATTCCGCGACTGAATCCCAACATACGCGGCATAGACCGTGCCGTTGGCCATCTTGATGGTCTCGGTAATTCCGAAGTCGATATTGATTTCCTGAACGTCGGTGAGCGTGAACGCGGCGCCCGCCGCCGTGTCGATCTTGACCGGGCCACAGACAAACGACTCGGTGGCCACGCCAGCCGTCGTCACAAACGCCGTGGTTCCAACGCCTGTCGCATCCGACGAGATAATGAGCGGACTGATGTCGTGATTCGCCCCGACGCCGACCATGATCGCTTCACACGTGATCCCGGCAGGCGGCGTATTCGACGCTGTGATGGTTCGCGGAAGGATATAACCATCCGTGCAGACAATCTTGAAGTTTTTAGAAGTGCTCGTCGTCAATTCGCGCGCGCCGTAGGCTTGCATCCGCTGCGCCATGATCGTAAGGCCGGTTGCCGTACTGGCGTCGTCAAGTAGTTGGCCATCGATTCCGATCGCACAGCCGCCGGTCGCCGGCTTGAGTATGTGTGCGATCTGCGAAGTGGTCCAAGTGAATCGCGGCACCTGGCTTTCGATGAAAACATCGGTCGGGTCGGCGGAGCCATCCACCATGTGCGCTACGACCTCGGTCCCAAGGTCCATATTCCAGTCGGTGACCTGTTCGATCGCGACCGCTGCCACCGTCGCCGTGGTAAACAGATCAAGCTTTGAGATTGTGAACAGCTTGTCGAATGCTGAGACTGCCATAGCGCTATACCCTTTCTTTCGTCACTTGCCGTTGTTTATCGAAATGTCGCTGGAGCAAGCGGTCCAGTCGCCGCGCCTGTTTGAATGCTTCGGCCTTGGTCGTGGTCAGGATTTCCTCGACGCGGTTCTCCGGCGTCGTTCCGATCACGTCGCTCTTGATGCTGACCCGACCGGCTGTGATGTACCACGGCACATTCATCGTTGCCTTGGCCGACTTGCTCGTGCCGGAGATTCGGGCCGTGCTCGTGGCCATGCGCCTCGTTACACCGGATTCGACGAGCGGCGTGTTTCGTCGGTGCATCCTGCGCTTCCGAGCGCGCGTCGCTTGGGATCGCTTTTTGTACTTGTATTTAGTTGCTCCGCGCGCGGTGAAGTGATCGGGGAGCGTCTTGGCCCACCATTCTTTGACGATCTCCTGCATCCCCGTCTTGACCGCAGCGCGATGCTCTTTGGCCAGCTCGCCTGGCTTGGGACCGATGTAGGTGATGGTGGCGCGGTAGAAGCCCATTAGCTCGCTCCCCCGGTGAACCCGTCCCAAGTGAACTCGAACTCAATGCGCATCCCTTGCACAGCACCGTCTCGATAATTGGGATCGAGAAAAAACGGACCCTTCGAGATTGCCACGTCTTTAAATTTCTGATTGGTCCCATGCGACAACGCGATCAATTCCGCAAACACCGCACCGGCCTTATTGCCAAACGTGTAGGTGAAGTCCCTGTAGGATGGATGCTCATCAATCGCGATGGCGTCGGTGATCTGGACCACCAACGAACCGATCCCTGTATAGACATCCGCCGCGCCAGTCGCGGAATTGCTCGAACCGACGAACAGATTCTCGGCCGCCGTGCCGATGATCGCGATCGGATGATTGATCGCCCCGAAGATTCCTCCTTTGGCGAGGATGTCCTCCGGCGGGTCAAACCCGAACACGATGATGTTGTTGAGCGCTTCAGCCGCGCTCGCCGCACCGGTCCACGTCTGCCACGTGGCGCAATTCGACAACATCGCTTCGACGTTCGCGATCGGGGCGCTGATTAAACCTGTTGCCGGAACGGCCATTATGGACCACTTTCCAAGAACCCAGGGATCGTCTTTCGGATCGGCTTCGTTTGCCGCAGTTGGATCTCGTGCATCTTCAACCGGTCAACGTGCGACACGATCTGCCACACCGTGCCGCCGATCTCGACGTAGTCGCCACGATCCTTGATCGTCGGAATGCCGACCGTCGCGTCGATACTGATCCGGCCGCGACGCTCAGTCACCATGACTTTGCCACCGTCATCAGGCTCTTGCACGCCAGCGAAGGGGTCCGTAAGCACCATCGAAATGGTCTTGCGGACCCCGCCACTGACATACACAACGGAGACGGCGAACTCGGACTCGTTGAGCAAGGTAGTTTTGACATCGTAATCAACTGTCGCGGCGAACGTCATCTTCTATAAATACCTGGTCTAGTTGAAGGTTGCCTTGATCGCATACCACGGGATGCCATAACCCATCGTGTACCGACCATCGACGCCGAACAGGTACTCGTCCGTCTTGAATGCGTGCTCGGAATCAAACGTTAGGGTCCGGAGCCGTACATCACGTTCGACCTGGAAAATGAGCGACTTAATGGTGGTGTCGGTGCGGAAGATCGCGAACTCAGTCGTCCAATCAAGACGCGGGTCCACGATCATCTCGATTTTCCATTTGATCGTCTTGAGTGTATTCACTCCGCCTTGGAGGAGTGTGTTATTGCCAAGGGCGCCAGCGGTCGCACCGACGAACTGAGGCGGCACATAAACCAGAAACTCATTTGCGTCGCCATTAGTAGGCTCGCCTTGATCGTCCTGATAGGTGAACAGATACGCAATCGTGTCGAGAATCGCGGCGGACATTTCGTCTACCGTCGGCTTGGTCGCCGTGCCGATATTGAGTGCCGGAACCTGAGTCACTGTTACGTCATTAATAAACGACGCCCCAGAACCGATCGCATGGGGATTGCTGACATCACCGAAGAATCGCGTCCCATCGAACGAGTCGCTGCCGGTGGCGTCATCACCATTTTTGACAAGGTTAGACAGCAGCTTAACCGGATGCTGCGCTGCACGCACAGCCAGGTCCGCAATGCGTGCGTCAATGACCTGGAATTTCTGCCGCTCGAAATCTTCGCGCTGAATGCCGATCGTATCCTCCCACTTTTGATTCGTGAGCGAATAGTCGAACACATTCGGACGCGATCCGAGGCGGGAGCCTACCCATTCGCGAAGCGCGGGGATTTGACCGAGCCACTCATAGGTTTCGGTCTTTTGATCGCTCTTTGCTCGCCATGCCATCAATCCGACGCTGTTCTTTGCCAATTGTGATTCGAGCGCCGTGGTAAACGCATATTGGCGCCCGGCGATTGTTACATCTGAAAGTCCCATAGGGGTCTCCTTATTGCAGTTGGGTCAGAAGGAATTCGACCTTGGCTGCGAGGCTCGCCGTTGCATTGGCGAGACTTGTGTTAAGTGTTCGTTGAGTCGCAAGCTCGACTGCAAGCGATGCCGTAACGTCCGCAAGCACACCGTTGAGTGTTCGCTGTGTGGCTAACTCGACTGCAAACGATGACACCGCATTCGTGTTCGCGATGTTGTACGTTCGCTGCGTCGCCATCTCGACCGCGATGGTTGCAAAGTTATTTTCAACAGTCGGATGATCGTTTGACCAAGTCGAAGCATCCGCCAAGTTGGCCAAAGCCGAAGCTGACGGCGTTCCACCCGTGCTGTCGGTGATCGAGTTCGTGTTCGCCATCGCAGCCAACGTGGTTGCCGGCGTTCCGGTCGAAGAATCGGTGAGCGCTTGCGTATTGACTTGCGCAACCAATGTCGTGGCCGCCGAACCGGTCGAACTGTCGGTTAATGCCTGTGTGTTGGTTTGAACAGCGATTGTGTCCGATGCCGAACCGGCCGAGTTGTCAACCAACGACGCGACGAAGCCCATGCCGCCGCGGGTTGAGTCGAACGATACCCAAGCGAGATTAGTACCCGCATTTTTCATCACACGACCGATGTGCGTGTTGGTGCTAGCCGTCAGCGTGAACGTGTCGTCGTCGGACGCGTACACCGCCTCGCCGACGTTGCCTTTCACTACAGAGGTAATCGTCAGTAGGATGACGCCCTTGGTAGCAAGACTGACGCTCAGGCCGTCGCCGGTGTTGTCAATTTGTGTCAACGCAAAACCACGGAACCCATCGCCCGCGACGAGCGGACGCATGTTGCCCGTCGAGCCGGATTCGCCGACCGCCGCGCCTTCGTAAATGATATCGACGATCGCGGGCAGTTCGATTTGTTCCGGCCGACCTCGGTATCGTCGTTCTGAGTCTGCTGATAGAGTAGCCATTATGTGATCTCCTTAATTAGAGCGAGCGAGCCCATATGGCCTCGAAGGAAACTTCGCACGTCGTGCCCGTTACCCATCGCGAGACAATGCCAATCGCTATATTTGCACCAGGTGTCAGCGTGAACGTGTCGTCGTCGGACGCGTACACAATATCGCCGACGTTGTCGGCGCTGGCTGCACCGGTAACTGCGATTTCAATGCGGCCTTTCGAGCGAATGTGGACTTTGATGTCAGAAGCCGCGCCAGCCGAGTTGTCCGCCTTCTCATCGCAAAAGCCAAGGAATCCGCCCGTTGATGTTCCCGTATCGAGAGGTTCCGCAAGTCCGGCGACATCACCGACCGCCGAGCCCTCGTAAACAATGTCCACGGTCATGGGAATATCGTTGAACATCGGCTCGACGCCCACGTCGTACCTGCGCGCAATATCTGAACTGCGTGTTGCCATTATTTAGCCTCCTTGAATTGGTCCGGCACCTTGAACGGAATCGGGCCGTCGTGCTTGCCCTTGGCGTGCTGATCGAGAAAACGCTCGACGTGTTCGGCGCTTCCGAACTGCAAGCGCACCTCTGCGTCATCCTTAAAGATGGCCGTCGCCTGGTCCGCCAGCGTCAACGTGTCCCACTTGCCCACCGACACCTCCGCCACGAAGTCCGCACCGGAATCGCCTTCGGTCATCGCCTCGGCCTTGGCTTTGGTCAGCTTGACGGTCAGCGCTTGATTGTCCTTATGGAGCACGGCGCAGAATTCTGCGCGCGCCTGAACGGACGTGGCGCCGAGCTTGATCTGCTCGGTAATGAATTCGCTGTGATCCGCGAACGACGCGACGCCACACAATTCGAGCACGCGAGCGCGCTCCAACTGGACACCAGCCTCCTTGTACTTTTTCACTTGTTCGGCGTGGTCGCGCTCGAACACCTCGACGGGGTCTTCAACCGTCTTTTTTTCTGTTGCCATTTGGATGGCCTCCTCAATGTGAATTGATCCCGTGCCACCATCAGAAAACACGACGGCGGAGGTATTTGAATCTGCCCCCGATGGGGTAAACGAAACTTCTCTAAGAGTAGACTTCTTGACGACGAGCCCAGGCCCATCAAACGTCCGGCCGTTCACTTCCTCCGACTCACCGTCGTGGACAATTTCGAGTTTGACCGCGGTCAGTCCGAGCGATGATTGCCACTCGAACCCCTCATCTGCCAACCCGGCAACCTCTGTTGAATGGACGGTTACACGACTCATTGCGCCGTCAATCTCGATGCGGATGCCGTCGTTGCTGAAAGCATCCCTTTGGCCGACCACCTTCCCCAAGTCATGGTCACGCAACACGGGGCCGACTTTTGTCGGGGTTGCGATGCCAGCGAGATCAACAATCAGATTTCCAAACCCTGTAGACATGGCAGCGCCTGAATACGCGAGCATGTGGAACCGCCGCGCCTTGCGTTTGTCCTCCGGCTGTTCAGCCAACGTGATCTGTGCGCCGACCTCTCGAAGTTGAAACCTTGACGGTATGTCCATATCGCTCTCCTATGCCGCTGAAACGGCTGCTGGCAGACCTGTGCCAGGTTCCCTTGTTTGTGCGCTGCGTTGGATGGCGATGCCCTTGAGGGCTTGAGTCTCTTTAGCGACCGCTGCCGCGTAGTCCTCAATCGTCCAATCGTATTTGGCCAACACATCCGAAAGCGGAAATTGGCCCGTATCGACCCCGATCGCGTCGGCCGGAATCTCTTTGTTCGGATCGATGCGCGGCCACGCCTTGAATTTCCATTCGTGTTTAAAAAGCTCTTTCTCGCCCGGCGCTTCGGCGAGCCCGAAGTGCTTGACCTCGCGGCTGACCCACCATTGATAGATTCTGCGTAACCGCGTCGTTAGCTGCGTGCGCCGGATCGTGGTCGCCAGATCGGATTGGAGCAGTGCTGCCCGCGCGGCGGATAGGTTCGTGTCAGAGAAATCGAACAGCGCCAATTCGAGAGGGAGCGCAAACGGCAACCCACAAAAACGTACGAGCTGCTGAATGAATTTGTTAAAATTGGTGGACGGTTGTTGCGGAGATACCTGCGTTACGCTGGAACCGATCGGCGCATACCGAACCATGCCGGGCTCGATCCGCATCACTTTGGATGGGTCGCCGTCATAGTTGTCCTCTGATGTCAATTCGGACAATGCTTTCCCGGCCGACGGTTGCGTGATGATGGCCGAGAAGCACGCCGCCACCCGGGCCGCCACGACGACGGCTTCGGTGACGCCTTGGATCTGTTCGAACAGCGTGAAACTTTGCGAAAAGAAAGACACGCCGCGCGTCTGTTCGGCGCGGTTGATTTCCGGTAGCCAGACCGCGTCCCTGGCTCGGACTGCTCGCTGCTCGCTGCCATCATGCGAAATGTGAAATCGAATCGGCCGACCGTCTCGGTTGTACTCGACGCCATCGTGGATCAGCTTTTGATTGTGGGTGATCCTCGGCTGCGTGATGGATTGAATGTCCAGGTGTTCGAGGTGGCCGGACTTGCGAAGGATCAGTATCCCCTCGCCGTCGCGCGCCCAAGCGCGCGTGTAGCAACGGATCAGCTCCTCCCAATTCATCATGCCGCGGATGTCACATTTCTCGGCCCATGCGTCGAAGCGGTCCGCGACCTCGGTGTTCCATCCCTCGTCGCTGGACGTGGGCTTCGGACGCAACCGCGAACCCACGAGCCGAGCGGTCCAGGTGTCCAGCATCGTGTGGGCGAGGATGTCCTCGGCGTCCAACTGGCGGGCATACTCGCGGTCGCTGATGTTCGAGACGTTGGTTCGGTTGGGATTGTGGAAGTCGGCTTCGGGTGTGGCACGACGCCTGCCGGACAGGCGGCTCCCGTGGCTGAGCGCGATGTCGTTGAATACCTCGATCGCTTGGCGGGACTGGGCCCGCCTCAGTGCCCACGACGGGGCGACGTGCTCAATCAGGCTGTCCAACCGGACCCCCATCAGACCGCCGGCCTGAACCGAACGAACGCGTTGCCCGATTCGGTCCCCATCTGGGCGCGATGCTCCAGCCACTCGAGCGTTTCGCGCTGCTCCTTGAGCAGCGCCCGCCGGAGACGATTGTCACCCTCAGAGTACTCCTGCATATCCAGCGTACGAATCATTGAAGCCGGAATGGCGTCGATGATGTCTTGTTCGGTTGCCATACATAAAGTATACACCAAACGGAATAGTTAAGTAGAGGTTAGAACAAGATGCCAGAAAATGGCGAGGTTGGCTTGAGTTGCAGCGTCAACCGATGTGCAGACGTGACACAGGAATTCTATAGTGTGTAGGTGTTATAATACAACCCACGCGAAACCTACGCGAAAACTACGCGAAAACTACGCGGCGTGGGTGGACAAGTCGCATCGAATTCACGGTGCGGACAATTGGTGCGGACAATTAGAAACCAATTGTCCGCGGTCAGCGATTGCAATGCTCTAGGGGTGCGCCGGTGGTGCGCAAACAAAGCCCCCGCCCTCCGTGGCGGGGGTGGAAACGAAACACTCTCTTTCGGAAGCGTCAACCCGGAGATGCTATCTCAGGGAGAATTAGATCAAACCGCCTCGCCCTCTGGGATGTCGCCGAGGATTCTTTTTTGACAAACATCTTCGTACGCCCTGATTTCGCCCATGATTTCGCTCCTATTAGACCTTCACTATCCACGTCCCCAATCGAGCGCCCCGTAGCCCTCGCGGAGCCTGTCGTCCACCTCCACCGGGGTCAGAAATTCCTCACCTAATCCGATCACTAGACCGACCTTGGCGTCTTCCCACGGTCGCGGGGCCAAGGTATACATCGGTGTGCCGTCGCAGTCCCTGGCATGCTCTATGACGAACAGCCTCGCGTGCACCTTGGAGCAGGCGCCGTCGCCGTGCCACTCGTCGTACTTCACCTCGACGAGCGTGCCCACGGGAATCGCGTGCATCTTCTCCATATTGTTCTCGCGGATGGTCTTGCTGTTCTTCTCCACGACAGAGGATATGGTCCTGATGGTTCCCATCACACCTTCACCACCTCGACCCGCCAGTGCGTCCGATCCATCGTTTCTGATTCACAGCAGACGTTGCACACGTAGGTCCGTATGCCCTTGTGGGTACTGGTGTGTTTGATGTTGGTTCGTGAGCACATGGGGCAACGCACCACCGGGATCTGAATCCGCATCGTCCTCAAGTCCTTTGATGACTTCGTCGAGTCCTCGGCCTTGGGCTCGTACACCGTCGCCTCGCCTACACCTTGTAACCCGGCTTGATCCACTGGTCGCTCGACGGGCTTTGGCTCTGGTTGGCTTGCCGTTTGTTTGTCGCGGTCATCCGTGCCCCCTGTGTAGCGAAGTCCAGACCCGGCTCCATTAGTCGGACCCGGTCCACGATTATCTCTATTCCTGCGCATGAGTATGTCTCACAATCCCAATAGTGATCTGCTACGCCGGGACTCGTTGGTTCCCACACGGCGCGCCCGGCGCGCGGCCCGTGGTGTACGTTTACCTTTTGATGAGAGGTCATCTGGGCCATGTATTGCTTGTCGATCGAGTCGTTCAAACCCCAATGGCCCGGCTCGCCCGGCGACAGGCTGATCCGACGGTGCAACACATCTTGCCAATACTGGGTGTTGAGTTGCCAAAGGCGGATCGTTTCGCCGATCTTCGAACGGTTGATTTGCTTGGCCACGAACGGGACCGACAGCTCGGTCGAACCACCCCACCCCTTGATCGGAAATCTCCGCTCCGGCGACTCCAAGCACCAAATGTATACCTCGTCCGTCCGATTGATGACCGCATCGGACTCAGTGCCGCCACCCGAATCGATGAAGATCGCTTCCGGCGCAAACGAGAATTTGTTCAGCCCGTCGATCCGATACTCGGTGTTGAGGATCGCCTCCAGGTTTTCCCACGTCTTGACCTTGCCATACTCGATGAGTTGCGAGCGATACTTGTACCCGTAGGCGCGCACGACGTACCAGAAATGATCCTTTTGCGTGTCGGCGGATACGATGACAGTCTGCGCCCACGGTGGCAACATCGACGCCTTGGGCCGGTCCTCGGCCGCCTTTTTGACGAACGCCCCACGGACGGACGCAACGCGATCTTGGAACGGCAAGCCCTCGACGCTATTTTTGAATCCCATCATCAAGAACGGGTCGTGGCCAGCCTTAATGAAGTCCGCCGCGTTGTGGCTCCACGTTGCGCCATCGAACGGGCTATAGACGCCGGACATCCGAACCCCGATTGTTGACGTGTAACGGTAAGCGCCATCGATGATTGGACCGCCCGCACCCGACAGCCTGATCGACTGGCCGGCGTGCAGAAACTTGCCAAGTTTCAGGAACCGACGTTTGTCGTCGTTGGTCATTCGCTCATCGCAATGCTTGCACTCATACCACGCCAGCCGCTCGTCTTTGATCTTCTCCGCCTTGTGGACCCGATCCTCGATTTCCGGTAGTTCAGGCCATCGAATGCGGTCAAAGCTCATCATCTGATACTCGCCGCAATGGACGCACGGGGCCCAAAAGTCGTAGACCACGCCCGCTCTTGCAATCAATTTGGAGATTCCGACCCGTGCGTAAGTCGGAGAGCTGTTCGCGAAGATTCTTCGCCGCGGACCCCACGTCTGGGTCCGCGCTTCGATAAGCGTCACCGGATCGGCGTCGCCACGAGCGTAGTCGGGCCACTTGCCCCCTTCCTCCATGATGACAAAACGAATCGCACGACTCGCCACCGACATCGGAGAATTAGGCCAACCGGTAAACACACGATGACCGTTGCGAAGCAAGACGGAACCCGTCTTTAAGTCCCAAGCGTTTTCGGTCTTTAAAGCGGCAAGCCGTGGGCTCGATTCGATCATCGGGCGCAATCGGTCAGTGACGTATTCCCGCGACGCCCTTTCGCTCGGGCACACCACGAGGCATCGACCAGGAGCCACATCCGCCCAATAACCGAGCAGCGACAAGCCAACCTCAGTACCGCCCAATTGCGTACCCTTCATCATCACCACCATCTCGACACCCGGCGTGTCGAATAGGTCCATGATCCAGCGCAGATACGGTGTCGTGTCGAACGACCACTGGCCCGGCCGGATGGACTCGCCCACCCGCATGTAGCGATTCTGCTCAACCCACTCGGACGGGGATAACTTGGGGCGCGGCTTCCACGGGGCCCTCAAGGTGTTGGCGAGTCGGGGTTCTAGGGTTGCGGTGGTCATTCCAGTTTTTCTATTCTCGTCACGTCGTCACCGGCCTTAATGCTGCATCGGGAATTATTCCGCTATACGCACCGTAGTCGCACCACGGCATCGGTATCATTGCTGGGCCGTACATGGGAAACCCGTCGTGATCCGACCACCAGTCAGGCCCTGACAGAGTAGGCGGCACCGGCACCACCTCCCTGCGCTGCGCCTCAATCGCCGCCAGGCGGGCTTCGATGCGCTCGAGACGGTCGATGATTTCGAGTTGGGGGTATGGGGTCTTATCCATTGTTCTCTCCTAAAAACTTCGCGAATACCATCAGCGTCCAATCGCTAACCCAGCCGTCCTCCGTATATTCCTCAAACCCAAGGCCATTGCGACACTTTGCCAACACTCCAATCGTGCCGTCCGTGCACATTTCGATTTCCAAATCAGTACCCCGCTCGTGCCACTCAAGCTGTACGCCGCCCTTGTTCGTCGGCACGACCGACGGGCGAGACGTGTCGACCTCATTCACGATGCGGCGCAGGAGGGCAATCGCAGATACCACCTGGGCCGGGTCTACCTGCAACGCCCCGTAAGAATCCCAGCCCGCTTCGAGCGATAGAAGCTTGACCATCTCATCTTCTACTTCTCTGAGCCAAGCGGGGGGTGTCATTCGTCCGAGTCCTCTTGCGCCTTGGTTACCTTCTTGATCGCATCCGACAAATCGGTGGCCGAACCCACAATCTGACCATTGCGAATGACCGCCCAGCTATCGAGCCGCTTGATCGTGCCCTCGGAACTATCTATCTGCGCCATTCTCACAATGTACCATTTGTGACAAAGGCAATTGGTTTCAATAAGGTCAGGAAGACGAAAGCCGAAATGAGACGGAAGGTCGATCATGCCGTAACCTTCCGCAGCCGCTCGCGTTTCGCCTTCGCGTAGTCCGGTTTGTGAAGCGCCTCGTGGACACGCCCCTCAACCTTCTCTGCTGTCGCCTTGGCCTTCTGAACGTCCACGATCTTGATCCCACCGTCTGCTTCGGCTTCCTCGAAATATTCAACATTGAACACGTTGACGGATAACTCACTGCGGATACGCCCGAGGGATTCGGTCCAAGCAGCCACCACATCCGTCTTGCGGATGAGTTGGCTGGCCGTCTCGTCATTGGCCAGCAGCAGCTTGCGATGACGCTCCTTATCGGTGAGACGCTTGTAGTCGGTGGCGTCGCCGTCCGCCGGCGGGGCGGGACGCTTCTGGAAACCGTTGTAGCGACCGAGGTTCTGGGCACCCTTGCGTGGGCGATTGGTCAACCACTCCTTCACCTCGTCCGGGTCGAAGCCCTTACGGCTGCGCTTGAATTCCTTGCTCCGGATCTGATCTGTCAGTGATTGCATCGGTGACCTCTCTCACGATCACCCTCCTACCCCGTGCCTGAATCCACCGTACGATGAAATCGTTTCGTGGTCAAGAGCGTAACGTGCGTGTGAATCGGCAGGACGCAGCGATCTCTTTAGTCCGTCCGCGATTCCGTCGCTGCCTTCTGTCCCTGTTCTTGGCTACCGTCTAGGCCGTGTGGACCCAGGTGCTTTCTGCCATCGGCGAATCAGACTGTGAGAACATCGGCACGGGACTTCTTGCCCAGCCTGTGAACGCTGTGACGAGTCTCTCCTATGTCGCGGTTGGTGTGATCGTCCTGTACTCGATTTTTCGAACTGAAGACGACGAGCGTTCTATCCGCTTGGTGTTCGGGACGCTGCGCGTCGCCACGGGTCTCGGCAGTCTGCTCTTCCACGGACCCCAGGGACCGGCAAGTCGTATGGTTCATGACGCGACGTTCATTCTCACGGTGCTCTTCATCGGAGTCATGAACGTCGGCGGTCTCGTCGGGTGGACACGCGGTGTCCAACGGACCGTGTTCGCATTCACCGGCGTATCAACGATCGTCGTGCTCGCCTTGTGGCCGTCGAGCACGAACCTCCTCGCCGGCGCGTCTGTCATGGTGCTGATCGCCGGCGATGTTCTCGGTCATCGGGCCGGTGAGATCCGCATGCGTTTGTGGGCAGGCGCTGTGGCAACAATGGCCATGGCGGTGGTGCTCTTCATCGCCGGAAGGACCGGTGGCCTCTTGTGCGACTCAGCTTCCCTGTTCCAGGGCCATGGCCGTG
>SDBV01002708.1_pt1 | contig 26501 bp, 24 predicted proteins | sample 2277081 | NCBI WGS metagenome assembly SDBV01 (sample SAMN10402039, study PRJNA504765) | marine sediment metagenome | isolation source: marine sediment core GS10_PC15, 223 cmbsf | place: Arctic Ocean: Southern Knipovich Ridge | collected 2010 | reverse complement strand
CTAAAAACATTGTGAAAATAAGTGGTAATACTGCTGTATGGATCCCGTAAAAACGTGTTAATGTTGCCCCACTAACTTCGTCTCCGGAAATATAAACGGGTTCACCATTAACATCTTCAAAAAGTACTATAACTGTATCAAGGTTTCCAAATGTCTGTATTGTGTATCTTCTACTTACATCAGGCTTTATCACAAAATTCAATTGTTCTCCCGGATCAATCTGTACCAGATGGGATAAGTAGGCTTTCAATTCTGGCATACTGACTCCGGTTTCATCAGGATAAAACTTTTTAACCTCACTAATGTCTATGTCGGATAGTCCTGGGTCAGGAATTAATGGTTGAGTTTGGTATTGCTCAGGAGTAATGATGAGCCCGGAGGAGAACTGGTAATGCATGATTGAATCTTTATCCCAGTTTGACCCTTGAACAGCCTCTGAAGATATTTTACGAATAACATTGTGAAAGGTTTTGCTGCGAGGCCAGTTATTTGGTGGCCCACCAAAGTTGGAATAGACAGCCTCTTCATCCCAAACAATACCGGCAATTGGATTTTGATGTTCATGTGGAAAACCCAAGACATGCCCAATTTCGTGTAAAGCTGTGTCGCGGCCATAAGGTGTGGTTAGGTCCCAACCGAAATTCATGGTTCGGTCATTGAAGTTTGGAACTAGGTCTATGGCATCTCGTCCTACGTAAGACCATGATCCTCCTGGCTCGAACGCTATACGGATTTCTGCATCAGCCGGGTCACTAACTTCCTTAAACTCCAGTCCAATACCAAGCTCTTTCCACTCCAAGAATGATTCTTTCACAATCTGTTTTTGTGGCTCTTCGCCTTGCCATGTTTCTGGAGCATCAAGGAAATGATAATGGAGCACTGTGTGATTCACCCATTTTTTCTCTATATAACGAATAAGAGATTCTCGGTTAGGGTCGATGTTAGCATCAAGCTGTCGATCTGGTACAATTGGGAGACCGCAGCAGAGTGTCTTGTTGCCCTCATCCTTTTGAGAGTGTTTTGACGATTTGACATTTGTTTTCATTTTCCCCTCCTCTCCAACCTAGATAAGCAATTAATTAAGTATTTGTCTATTATATTAAGGGAGATGTCGCTTTTTGTCGTTTATTGTCGCTTTTTGTCGCATCGTGGGTGAGTGATTTATAAATTGGAAATATGCTATAATAAATATAACCTTGTTTAGCTGGCTGGGCAAGATCCCGTCATTGGGCATTTACCCATATTCCCTTTTGCTTGTTTCCCTAAACAGCCAGCGTCTTCTTTGTGAGAAAATCCCTCTATGCAAGCCTTTTCATTTCTGGGGTAACAATTCGCTTATCTGTCCTTTTCAATCTAGGGAAGCCGAGGCTTCAGGGGATATGGATTCTGGAAGGATTGATTCAATAATAGGAGAAAATTATGCAAATTCAAGAACCAGGATCATTTAATTCTTCTTCTCCCACTGGTTCGTGACCAGTATAAATAAATCCGCGATTACTACTTTCATTCCAGTAGATAAACATTGGCTTCTCTCGACGAAGAGTCTCAATAATTTCATGGAATTGAAAAGCAGCACAACGAAGCCATATCACACTATTGGAGCCACAGGCGCTAGCTGGAATGCTAACACCGTCTCTGTAAAAGACAAGATGAGCATTTGGCGAAGAAGAACCAGACGCATAACATAGAATATGTGTTGAAGTCTTGTCCGATGCAGGAAGGTGATAGATCCAATATCTTTCAATTTCATAATTGACGTTTGGCATTACTTTCCTCCTTTCTTCATTTTCATTCTTATAAAGTTGATGTATGATTATAATTAAATTTTTTTCACTTCTTAAGGGGCTTCATTTTTTTTCAATCTTCAGGAAGCCAGGGCTTTAGAGTCTTTGGCTTCCACTCGCCTCAATATTCTAATAGTCTAGAGATGAAAGTAATTTTCCTATACTCAAAGGATTTCTTATTTTATCAATAAATTTTCAGCTTATGTATTCATAATCAAACGTTCTTTTTTCAACAAACTTGTTGATATAAATAATGGAAAAGGGGGCGCCTATTGGTATCCATCTTTTTGCTTATTATCTTTGTATATAATGTATATCTTCATCCCAGGCCCATCGGAGATAGTTGTATCCATTCGTGGTACGAGTAGCCGCCGCGATAACAAATCGATATCCGCAACCGCCCATTGATGTACCCATACCTGGTTCGAGATAACTTTTGTTTAAGTATAAGAATTTTTCCTGGAAACCTTTTGTATCGTTTTCAGTGCTGCTAAACTGAATAGAGGAATAATCGACCATTGATGTTCCATCAAATTTTTTGCCGATATGGATTTGATAACCGCTGTCGTTACGCTTGTATCTGAAGTGCCAATAACGCAAGTATCCGACTCCATCACCATTATCGTGATGAGCTGTTAGCTTAAATGCAAGATATCTTTTACCAACAGGACCTTGAAGGTCCAGGATTGAACAAGTAGGATCTGCTGTCCCACCATAATCTACAGGATAGTTTCCCAGACGAGTATCCATCAAGTCACATCCAATTCCCGGTGCAGCGGGGCTTGGAATATAAATCCGCGGAGTATCATAATCTCCTGGTTCTAATGGAAAAATCTTCGCCACAGGCGGTACATTATCTAGAAACACCGTCAAATCGGTAAAATCAGGCACAGGGACAAAACTACCGGGAGGCAAACTTACAACTTCCAGGGTTATTCGATAATTGCCATTAAGCCCTCCAGTTCCCCACAAAGCCAGCAGGTCAGGGAAACTCCAGAATGAATGAACGCTCCCTGCACTTGTTGAAAGCGGAGTCAATTCATAACAATTGGGAATCGCACCTATAGGCTTAGGCCCTAATGTGATACGCTCTGCAGTCACAGCAATCGGCATCGTTGTTAAATCTACCGTATACTTTGTCTTAACAAGCAGGTCACTCATGTATGTGTCAGTGGAAGTATCCAAGTTTGTAATCTTGATACGATAATAAACCCCAATACTATAAAGAGGTTGATCAAAAGCTCCGAATATAAAAAGATTGCCGCCCAGGGGCGCTTCCTTATATTGGTGAATAGCCAGCTCCTGTGCAACAACCTGGGGAACAGTAACGCGGCCTGTAGAAGTATTGATAAGACGATGAACGGTTTCCTCCACTTCAGTTTTCACTTCAATTTCCACTTCAATTTTACCCACACGAGTGAAAATGCCTGTATGTGCACCAGGAGCACTAAGAGCAAATTCTCTATCTTTACTAATGTCTATCAGAGTCTCAAGTACAAGCAAATAGCGCATATTATGCTCATCCGCGGGGGTCGTCCACTGTGAAAGCTCATTTGGACCGCTCTCAAACAATACTTCACCGCCCAACAATTCCTCGACAACGAACTTGGCTGAGATAGTGGGACCCGGCTCATTGAAGGAAATGAAGTAGTTCCCATACTTTGTTGTTTCAAATCTACCCAACTCGCTATTGTCACTTGCTTTTATCACCCGCACCCTGACCAGGTTACGCGGTATTTCGGCAAACCGGTTGTCTCCTATCACTTGGTGGTCCGGGATCCCAGTTAAGGGATTAGGTGGAGCCACTTCGTCCTCAGCTAAGGGAGATGCACAATAAATCCGCCCCCAGACATAATATTGTTCAGCGTAGAGAGTGGCAGGAAGCATTAAGACCAGTAAAATAATTGCCAGGGACAGAACCGCGGGTAGTATATCCCTCCTATATTTCTCTCGTTTAAATCTCATTATTTTCCCTCCTCTTTAAATTTTCTATGAAAGCCCAGCACGATGCATCACCGCTCAGTCCTCCCCGATTTAACTATCTTCACTTGTCTACCATCTATGATCAACATATCCAGTGCTGGTTTCTGTTTGGGTGTGACAGTGAGCTTTTGTTGGAATCCACCGAAAGCAATTACAGGCTTTCGGAACAAGCTGGCACCGCTTACTTTCAATTTTATGCGTTCAAACAGCGAAGGATGGGTAATTGCATTGCCGAACCGATCCACAGCATTGACGCGTATCAGCCAAACAGGTCTCTGGTCAGCCGCTTTCATTATCAGCATCTCGCCAAAAGACCTTTCATAGTCTATCTTTCCTGGTTGTAGTCGCACTTGTTTCGAGAATGTCCGATGGTATTCCCTACCACTGCATTTCACTGTTACTTTGTATACACCGGCTGTGGTTGTATAAGCTTCCTTTAAAACGCCCGAATAAATCCCTTTACCGATATGTCGCAGTGGAACATTTAGGGTACGCATCTTAATTAGGGATTCCTGTTTATCACCGGCAATTTTATGGATAAATGCAGCACGAGGAGAAAGGTCCGGATTCTTTTTAACCACTTTCAGGTCCACGGGAGACGTCTTGTATCTCAAGAGGTGACCTCGATAGGCCTGCTGAATTGTTGTTTCCAGGGAAGGCCCCACCGGCACTTGAACCTCTGCGGTTAACCTGGCATTGGTAACAGGCTTTTTGCCATAGGCAAGCTTGGCCCGGATTTCGATAGGACCGCCCACCATTCTTTCCGACTTTACATCCATTCCCAGTCGTACGCCGACTCGGTCGGAGCGTACGGCAACCAGGTAATCCTTTCCTTCGTCGCCTGTAACCTCGTACTTCCATGTCCCCTTCCTCGGATTCTCGACCTGGATGACAAGATAACCATCACCCCTGTAGTCCTTGGTACGGCCTAATCTACGTGATCCTGGAGGATAAAGCTTCAAATCCAGGTGCGCATCTAGGTCATCCCAGGCAAGCATAAAGTAAAGGACGTCATCTTTTCCCTCGAAGTATGTCGAATAAGTATCGCCTCCGCTGCCACTAACTCCACGGTCCACGCGGTATAGATCATCCGCACTGTATGCCTGCTGCATATCCAGGTAAACCTGTGCCAGGTCGATACCAGGACCGGGCGTTCCGTACCACTGTCCGCCGCTTTGATTTGCGAGGCACTCCAGGCACTCGGTCCACGCGGACGTACCGAGGGCAATTGTAAAGACCCGGGTGTTACCTGCCTGAAGTTCGGAGAGGAGGCTTCCGCCCACGCAGGGGGCTACTGGATCGCCGCTGCCGCAGGCTCGCGATGTACCGTAATTTTCGTAGCCATCGCTGAGAAGAAGGATGAGCCGTTTCCTGATCGGGCCCGATGCCGTGGTTAAAATCTGGATCGCTCGTTCCAGACCTTGACCCATGGGTTTCGCCCCGCTTGCAGATAACCCGGAAATGGCTGCAGCGGCATACGTTTTATTATCACTTGTTGCAGGTCGTATTTCGGGCAGGGAGGTGGGCCAGATATCTTCACTACCACCGGCATAAATGCTGCTGAATGCCACCACCGCAAGACGGTCTACAGAGTTCATCCCAGATATAAAGAATGATGCCCTGGCAATTGCATGCTCCGTATAGTTATACCCATTATACGTAAAATATCTCATACTACCGGATACATCATGTAACAGAACAATATCAAGGAGTCCCGATTGACTTCCATAAAGAGAGACAGCTGTATTATCCCCGAGATTATCATCTGTGACTCCAGCTGCAGGGAGATAATCGACTTGTGCAGCTACATGGAAATAACTGCCACTTTCCGGGGGAGTCCAGGTTACCGATTTGGTAGTTACGGATGGAAAATCTGTCGGCCAAACACGGGTGGTGGCAAAAGGACCATCCGTCGGTATATAAGTGACAAAAATGTTACCAATATGAGTCCAAAAGCTTGAATCACTCAATGGAGGGGGTATATCGCCGATGCCGGTGGCACTGCGCCAATAAAAATTGATTTCCACACTACCTGAAACAATGGTATGATCTAGCATGCCGTTGATCATAAAGCGTGCATAGATATCATTTGGCACACCCCGTCGGACAATATCCGTTATTGAAGTATCGCCGAAATCCGCACCTATTTTAATGTCAGGCGATTTCCGATCGGCGGAAATAGCGGAATTAAAATCAGACGCAGGGGTCATGGTTAAATCATGGTCTTGCGTCCATCCAGTGACTGCTGTCACAAATAATACCAAAGCCACAAATACAACCTTGCAATTCAAACGACTTAATTTTTTTTCTTTCATTTTTATCTTCCCTCCCAATATTTATGTAAATTTTGATCAAACTGACTGATCGAAGTAGAAAGGAATTCTTTTTTTCCGCAGCTTATTTTCCCTCTTCCATAGGAGATTCTAATAATTTTAGTATTTCATTTTTTATTTGAACATCTAAATAGGTATTTGCAAAGCCTTTTTACAAATATGTCGTTTGTTGTCGCTTTTTGTCGCTTTTTGTCGTGTTATAAGTGGACGATTTCTAAAAAGGATTGCTCAATTACTGAGAATATCTATTCCCCCAATTCGTCTGTCTTATCGAGGCGCTAATTACGCTCTGCTGTCTTTTTTAACTTCGGGGAGGCCGGAGCTTAAGGGTTTCTGGCTTCCACTCGCCTCAATTGCTCTTCAACCCAGCCAGTCTCTTCCTTGCATCCTCAACCTCAGCAATACCAGGGTCAGCGTCGTTCCAGAAGGAGAGGAATTTCTAAAAGCATTTGTTAGGATATATCACAAGTTGTCCTAATCTGGCTGAAGCGAAGAACCCCCTCCAAGTTAACGCCTCAATTATGGTATCAACAGATGTTGAAAGTAAGACGGATCTAAAAAATTGAATAAAGAAAAAGGGCACTGCCTCAGGCTTGAGAGAGTGCCCTTTTATTGCTTAGAGATAGAGAGCTAAATTACAGTGACTTTAGTTGCCGTAGGTCCCTTTGGTCCCTTCTCGATGTCAAAAGTAACTTTATCGCCTTCATTAAGAGACTTGAAACCGGTTGCATTGATTGCTGAATGATGGACAAACACATCCGGACCATCTTCCTGCTCAATGAAGCCATAGCCCTTATCGCTATTGAACCATTTAACACTTCCATTAGCCATGGTGACATTCTCCTTTTCTAAAATTCTCAACGTCCCAAACTGAGGAATGCCACTTTAACAAATGGAGATTTCCTTCAGAACGAAACCGGTCAGTCAACTGATGACAAACCTTAATTGATCGATAATATTATAATATATATCAAAAAAAAAGCCACCAGAATATATTCTCCCTATTCCTTTAGCCCAGGGAAGCCCCGGCTTTAGGGTCTTTGGCTTCCACTCGCCTCAATAATTTGTTCTCTCAAAGTCATTTTATAGGCAGCGAGTAGATATAATACGCATTATGCGGCACAGATTTTTCTTAGATTCCTAGGAGTATTGCTCTGGAATCGCTGTGCTCTTAAAGAGAGGCAATATCAGAAATTTTTTCGTACGAAAAAGTTATCTAGTACTCGGCGAGGAAAAATTTGGCGACTAGCATTGAGGCAGGTAAGACCATAAGCAATTGCTTGTCCTTCTTAAGTCTGATGATTTAACAGTACTCTAAAAAATCACAAGGCCTCAATAAGCATTCCAAGTAATAGAACGGTTATCGATAGACGCTCATAGCATAATTTTGCTATACATGCATTTGGATCCCCTCGTTTGCCTGGGCAAACAGGATCCCAAAAATGTGAATCATCCGATACCACAATTCGATCTGACGTTGCCATGCCAATGCGTAGAACCAGACGGTCAATAGAAGTCATAAAACTAAGCCGGCGAGATATTGGAGGTGGTATTTTCGAGACAGGATTTATGGACACTAGAGCTGCAAAGCTTTCCCAATGTGTAATCAGGACTTGAATATGTTCCCGTCCGCAAGTTTGGCCCCATTCATCAATCAAACTGCCATCTTCATCTACGACCAGTATACACTTCCCTTCTTTCAAAGGGCGATCTAAAGATGTCTCGTAATATTCTTTTTCTTTGCTAGTTTTCGACAATTTCAAAGAACGGAGCAAATGCTGTATAGAAACAGTATCAACAACGACTTCCATTTTACTTTTTAGGGATTTTGTTTTTCAGATTTAGTAGTCGCATTGTGTCCTGATATCTTTCGTCAAAAAATCCATAACCAACTGGCCAATCAGTTGCAAAATCGCCATTTTCCAGCAAGGGTATTGAATGTACTTGAGATCCTGAAGCGGTACGACCAATGAAGTTAATCATTACGTGGTCTGAAGGGAGGTTTCCTTCAGCAACTAAAATTCTTGCTCTATTGATCATATGTACAGAGTGAGTTTCCACAACAACTTGCCGTTCAAGGCTTGTTTTACTTAGAATCTCTGAAAGAGTTGCCTGGGCTTTTGGATGGAGGCTTATCTCAGGCTGTTCTACAAATAATGGTCCTAAACCTGGGCTGGTGCATGCTCGTAGAACAGGAATTACTTGAGAAGTTCCATATCCAACATCAATTAGATTAGATTTCACTCCGGTAACATTATCTTTGATTTTGATTTCAGAGTGATAGGGGGACAATTGAGAGGATTCTATGGATGAAGCTATATCCAGTTTCTCAAGTGCTGCTTTGAGAGTGAAACTAGGCTTCTTCCTCCGACCACGATGGGGATAAAATCCCTGGCTAGAAGGATAAGCAAGCATTTGAGGCTCAACATCTCTATAAACTCGAGACTCAGGATAGAATCTCCTTGGTATTGCTGCCATTTCCGCTACAGAATACCATCTTCTGGGAGCTGCGCGGCCGGAAGCAACAAGCTCGACTTCATTAAAAAGATACCAGTATTGCAAATAGCGAATGGCATCCTTGATACGGCGCCAAGCCGTCTTTATACTCGGGGGGCTACTCGGCTCCGACTTGAGAACTTTGTCAATTATTCTTTCAAGATACTCTTCACCTGCACGAATGCTATAAAACTCATTTGGATATTTTTCGCCTTTGTGCAGGGGAGAAATACCTTTCAATTCTTGGCGAATCTTTTGGTTGAGAAACTCTATGATTACATAGCTCTGATAATACCGCATTGAAATTTTCTGGCCACTTATCACATCAGTCAAGCTTATAGATGCTAGTCTTCCTATGAGATCCCCTTTTGAGGTACGAAGGCCAAAACACATTTCCATTTCTTCGCTTCTAGGGGAACGCATGGTACTGCGGGATTTATGCTTAGCTACGAGCCTGACTGTTATTTCGATAGACCGATTTAGGTTGTGATCGTTGACTGCATCCGTGTACAATCCTAGATCGATAAATGGGCCACCCCAACGAGGTCGTTGAGTTCTGAATATTGAAGGAGTGAAATGAGTCTGCGCAAGAAGTAGAATTGCATCGAATATGGATGATTTACCGGAACTGTTCGGTCCCACCAAGAAAGTAAGTGGCGCTAGAGGGATTTTCTTGCTTTTACGAAATCCTCGGAAATTCCGCAAACTTAGCATTGAATAGAACATCAAAGAAGGGTTTATCTCCCATTCCATCATAATTCTCCCGTTCTAAAAATTACTATGATGATAAATTCTGCCTCAAATTAATCGACCCATCCAACAACACGCCCACCTTGTTTATGAAAGAATATCAATCTATGATATTAATGTCAATTTTGATTTAAGCATAAATTCTTCCCTCCTTGCTGGGTTCACTCTGTCCCCAAGTTTACATAATATCCATTCTGCGGCACAATCTTCTCGGGGAAAAGAAATTAGCTTTAAATTCGCTCAGCTGTCTTTTTCAATCCAGGGAGGCCAGGGCTTTAGGGTTTTTGGCTTCCGCTTGTCTCAAAATTCATTTACTCGCCCATGGAACAGTACTAACATCTCCTACCCATCGACCATTCTTAAGCCTTTCTGCATAAACTCCAGTGTGTTCAAATAAATGTAATAATACTAATTCTATATACCAGAGACCGAGTTTCCAAACTTCAGCGAGAGGCAAATCATGCCCAACAAGGCGTTTACGCTTTTGCCCTGGATGTACTATAAAGTTTCTAATTTCAGTAAAAGCCTGAGGCCCATTCCAATTAAAATTAAACTTTTTCTCTAGAGTAAATAAGTTAATAAGACTTGGGGGTATATCTATAGGGATGTTTAAAGAAGATAACATTTCCCAGATTTGCTCAGCTGCACTTTTTTCTCCAAAAACTATATAGGTCCAAATTTTTTTATCCTCAACACAATAAGTATATGCCAAAAGCTCAAGAGCAGATTGAGCTAAAATAATAGCCCCATCAGTTCCTCCTTCCATCATATTACTTCTTAAATACCAATAAATCGCCGTTTTAATTGGCTCCTTCCAAATTTTATTTTGCCACTGATTTAAAAATCCAGGAAATACTTCTCCTAGCAACTCTCCATGCATAATATCAAACCATGATAATCCCTCAGAGTCATATCGTGTTTTCAAACCTTTGTACCATTCTTCCCAAAGTCGCTCATTATTTTCATTGAAGCCAATTGGCAAGATTGGACCTGTAAAGTATCCTGCTACAAATGAAAGAAAATAATGTAATGCAAATAAGATTTCCTCACATTCATCTTTCGAAAAATTTCTCTTATTCAAATGTTCAATTTCTCCAACATGAGTAATGACATAACCGCCTTCGCTTTTAAGTGATTTGAAAAGAGACCTAAGATTCCGCACTGCCGTTATTTTTATCTGCCATCCATCATATTTCAAAATTATTTGGCCTCTCCTTTCACTCCTGTTTTTCTCAAATATTTTAACATCACTTTTCCCAAGAAATACTGGAAAGTTTAAAACATGAAAAATAACTTTTTTGGTTTTATTAGGAGAACCAATTAATAAGGGTTTTCCATATGGGATTGCGATAATTTTATAATTCTTACTAATAGATGATTTTTTAATAAATAATTTAGTAGATAATTGAATAGATGGAAAATTAATTTCTATCTCGTCTTCTTCGATGAGCTTTTCAAAAAATTCATATACGGTTGCCTCAATGATTATTTCTAGCTTTGGAATGAATCTCATAAAAACTTTAGCATCGCCTTTAATTTTTAGTGTTTTCGGTTCAAACTCTATTTGGCCTTCCGCAAGTTTTATTTCTTGGTTTACACTAGGCATCTTGTAGGCACCTGAAATCTGATGAGATTTGCTTTTGTCCAATTTCTCCTCCACGCCTAAATAAAAACTTAAAGATCAAAAAACATTACAAAAGGCATTATATTGAGAAATCTTCTCAACTTAAGGTTCTTCCTTTATATAAGGCACTAATTCGCCAGCTGTCTTTTTTCAACCCAATAAAGTCAGGCTCGTGGCTGTTTTTTAGAATTCTATATCTAACTTTTATGATTCGATTTTTTGTTTTTGTGACCACTCTATAACTCGTTTTCCCTCCTTGCGAAATAATAAAGAATTTTCTTTAAGTAAATCAGGATTGGTTGAACCGCCCCGAAGTTTGTAATCTATAAAAATAATTATTTGTCCAACCACGACTAGGCTAATGCCTATTATTATATTGAAAAATAAAGTAATTATTCCAGCTACACTAGTAAGTTCACCGATGGGAAAAGCTATACTGAGCTTAGAATTCGATGTTAAATCAAAAGAAAAATTTAACTCCGACTTGTAGTCATAAGGGAAAGCAGGAGCACCACCCTTATCGGTAAGTTCCATCCATAATGCAATTGTCCTGATAAGGTCTACCTCTGAACGCTCAGGAAACATTTTACGTAATTTATGAGAGTAAAAATAATACCATCCTATAATAGATTCACGAGTGATGGTTCTAGTTTCATGCATACGCTGTATTGTTTTTAATGCTTGTTCCTTATCCATTTCCCTCAACCTCTTTCGTCATCTTTATTGAATAAATTCTGAGTATAACTCATTCAACCTACTACTCATATTATAATATTTATCAACAGCTTTATTATACAAATTACAGAGTTTCTTATGTTCTATCAAATTATGCTCATATAAATTCTCACTTTTAAGATGAAGTTGGTAAAGTATATCTTTGAGCAAAGACACTGCATATATTAGTGCCATACAGTATTCAGATAAAAAATAAGCAAGACGTTTATCCTTTGTTGTTATTTCATTTAAGCCACTTGTGATTCTGTTATTGCAGATTTCCAACCCATGTATAATATGTGTTGCTTGCGTATGTAAGCCTTTAAAGTCAATTTTTTTAAAAAAGAATGGCAAGGGGATGATTTTCCGCCATGAAAATTTAAAAACACCGTCGTGAATTTTAGTGTAGCTACTAAGAAGTCCATTTACCTCCAAAGCTATTGATTTTAATTCTCCTTTCAAGTCTTGCATCAGGGTATATTCCTCAAAATTTTCTCTTCAATAAATTTTTCCCATGCTATAAATTTTTTGCTCATTGGATTCATTTATCCTCCTCAAAATCGTTTTTAGGCGAGCGAGTAGACGTAATACCCATTATGGGGCACAGTCTTCTCGGGGGAAAAGAAATTAACTTTAAATTCGCTCAGCTGTCTTTTTCAGTATCGGGAAGCCAAGGTATTAGTGTCGCTGGTTTCCAGTAGATTCAAGTTAAATTATTCTATTAATTTGGATTTCCCAATATTTGGTAGGGATTTGCTAAAATTATGGTTATAATTTATTAGTAACAGTTAAAATGTTCATTCTTTAAGTTATCTTTCATCTATCGCACTTGCTTGAAGATTAATAGGTCCTGTTCGTTATATATTTTGCAACTTTCAATTCCAGCCCCGATTCAACGCAGGACATACACCACCACAGACGTACCTTAATTCACAGTTTGAGCAAGGGGACAAACGGTCAAGTTCCATAGCATTAGAAAACTCTGGAACCCCCGTTCTCCAGATTTTGGCTATCGACTCTTGATGGACATTGCCATACACATACTCACATTTATCCCGGAGCATTGAACAAGCAAGTACGCGGCCATCTGCCATGACTGCAATCTTATTAGGATTACAACAGTATTTTTTTAATGTTGGATCAACTGGAATATCACGATATTGTCTGATTATTTCCCTTTTTCGTTCAAGATCCATAGCCAACAATGACATGTTTTCACAGCATGCCCCTATTGGCATCGAAAATCCAAGCTTGTACTCAATCCCTTGCTCTATACAAAAAGCGACAAAATCTTCGATTTCGTTTTGATTATTCGGTGTGACCACATACGCCAAGGTCAAGCTAATACCTTTTCTTTTTACATTAAGGATATTTTTGATTAGTTTGCTCAAACCATTTTTATCGCTAGTTCCTGTGAATTCCTCATAAGAGTGTTGTGAAAATCCGTAGACACTGATTTGAACTGAATTCACACAAGATAATCGGTCAATAGTGTCGTTACTTATACAACTTCCATTAGTGGTAAGTTCAATAAGAAATGAACTGCTCATGGATTCCAATATTTCAATGGAATCGGTTCTCAAAAGTGGCTCGCCACCAGTTATTTGAACATTTTCAACTTTTAGTTTCTTGAATTCCGAAGAAAGTCTATCAATAGTTTTTCTTGGCAAGTCAACGGGACTATTCTTCACATCACCGAGATAACAATGAAGACAACGATAATTACAACGAGTTGTAATTTCTATGCTTGCAAACTTTGGGAATCCAGGGATGTCATCTGTAAAAGTGTAATCTTCGCTGGACTCCGATAAATCATAAAGATCAGATTTTCGGACTAGTATGGCTTTGCTAACAAGTGCATCCAAGAAACGAGCAATATTATCACGGGAAGCTGTGGCAACGATAGAGCACAATTTATTAAATAATGTTTCGGGGCTATTTGGCAAAGAATTGACAACTTCGTTCCAAACGAGCGGAGAAACAACAAGAGTTCGTTTCGACTTAAAATCATAAATGGCAGTCCCCTTTGGCCCAGATAGCGTTCTTATCCAAGGGGCTAACTCGACCATGTTCTTCACTGGATCGAGGACTTTGGCCATAATTAAACTACCTTATAAGCGCCGAGGGATATTCAAAGGCTTAAAAAACGCCGTGTTTCAAGAAGATTTTTTACGGAGAGATAGCGAGAAAAATCATGCACACTGACCTGCTGCAACGATGCATCCAGTCAAAAGTTTAAATAGAAGGCATACCTCCCCCGTTCTATTTTCTACCTCGTAAATACAAAAGTGATTATCGACACAAGATTCGAACCGGTCCTCTTTCTGTAAGTCCGGGGAAAATCCGGGACAAGAACAGGAAAAAAAATCGTCCTGCGTGTTTCTCGAATGTGTTGCATGCAATCCTCCTAAGGTATGTTTTGAAGTGGTTGCTCGGCCATTCGCATGTACTGAATGCCATAAACCTGCTGAGGTTCACTACACAGCTGCAGCTTTAGGCAACCTGACACGAAAGGTATTATTTTCTGTCGTCAGCGATTATTCGGCCATCGGTGTCCCGGATGAAGCGTGGGGTCCCATCGGGATTTAGAACGGAATGTCCACCAAGATCTCCCGATACACCGGTTTGGACGATTTTCAAATCTCGCGTTCCATCAGGTCGAATGCCGGAGATGAGAGTCTCTCCAGAAAGCGGATTTGAGAACTTCTCGCCCCATTTTATGTCGCCCATGGTAACCTCCTCTTTAGTGCTATTTAGATTAATTTTACGTCAATAATATGGGAAAGCCAATTTATTCGTCCTTTATTTCCAAGTAAAACATAACTTAATTAAAAAGTCAATAAAAATCCCAAAAATATCGATATATATAACTTATAATTAGCGATTCGAGCTTTTTACAGGAAGCGAGTAGACATAATATCCATTCTGCGGCACAATCTTCTCGGGGAAAAGAAATTAGCTTTAAATTCGCTCAGCGTCCTTTTTCAATCCAGGGAAGCCAGGGCTTTAGGGGATTTGGCTTCTATTCGGCTCAATTACTCTTCAGCCCAGCCAGCCTCTTCTTTGCATCCTCAATCTCAGTGATACCAGGTCAGCATCTTGGGGATGGTGAAGACCACCTGGCGATGAGGAACATCAAGTAGGAGCTCGTCCCGCATCCACTCGCCCCACTCCTCACGTCTCTTCGAATGGCAGGAGGGGCAGAATCCGCGAACTTTACATGAAAAAAAGCGTCAGAAAAGTCGACATTGTAGCCCGGTATGGCGGCGATGAGTTTGTAATACTTTTGCCCCATACCAATAAAGAAGAAGCGGGAAACGTCCGCAATAAAATTCTCTTGACCATGGAAAATGAAAACCGGGAGGGAAAAGAAATTCCTTATTCAGTGAGTATTGGTATATCTTCAGCCAGCTCGGATAAAGCTGTAAACATTCTGAAACAGACTGACACTGACCTTCTCAAAAAGAAAAAAGCTAAAAAAAAGGGAAGCAATCCTATTTTTGGCAAAAAGTCTAAAAAGAAATAAAAATATTTATAAAACTCCGTCAGAACTATTTTACCCAGGAATAACCATAACGCTTTAAAATCTTATACCCATCTTCATTCTCTTCCACTGAATACACTTTGTTGTTCTTCCATATCCGGAAATCCGCTTTGGTGGTCAACTGGGATATGAATACCCCCTCTTTATCAAAAATATCAATCACATATTCACGTTTGACCTTGCCTTTTGTATAGGTGCGCACAAACAATCTGTTCTCTTCATCCAGCACAAAACTTTGAAATGGTGGGAAAAGTTTGGAAAATTCGAAAAGCTCTCTTATATTCACACCAGGGATATTATTTGGAATTCTTTCCAGCATTTCATCAATATCCTCCTGCGTGACTTTCTCCGGCTTAAAATCTTTTTTTATGACACGGATAAGTTTACCCTCAGGATCAAAAACCTGAATGTCATATTCCTGGTTGCGTCCGAAAAACACGTTGCCATCTTTGTCAAACTGAAAATCGACTAGCATATCCATAATATTCATCTTGTTGCCGCTACCGGGTATGGGAAGGGGAAACTCGATCTTGGTAAGAGTAAACAAAGGCTTGAGATCTTTATCATACTTTTTATACTCCATAAACAATTTATTATCGGCTGGGCCGCTCATTTCCACACCCAACATATTGCCCTTACTGTCGAGCCGGATTTGGGCCAAGGCCAATCTTGTAGCTGTGGAGATATCTTTGATATGCTCGCCATCTAAGGAATAAAATGCCAATCGCCGATTGAGAGAATCCTCAATCATCAGGTCACCCTCCGATGTGATCTGGATTCCGGAAGGCATACTGAACTCTCCTGGGCCCTGGCCTTTTTTCCCGAATGTTTGTATTAGTTGCCCGGAATCATCAAATATTTTCACATGGGCAATTTCCATGTCAACAGCATAGATCATACCGTTATCAGCCACTACAAACGGCAGTTCTGTTCCGGCAAAAGATTTTTCAGGATCTTCGCTCTCACCCCAGGTCATTTCTTCCGTCAATACCAATTTGGATAAACTTCCCTGGGGCGGCGTCGGTTTTTTGCCATTGTAAATGACTTTAACACCGTCAACCGTTTTGATCTTTTGCGCTTCAACCAGTGGCGAAAGGCTTAGAGGGAATAAAAAACACAGTACAATAATTATAAACCTTTTCATATCGATTCTCCCAACAAATATATTTCTCTAGAATCCTTTTTATAATAGTATATACGTTTTTCCCGGCAAAACGTCTACTCAAATATTCATAAAGAATGCCGAAAAAGATAGGAATTTCCTTTTTTCACTTGTCACAAAATCCTCGCCATTTTCCACAATTTTTGCCTGCTGATGTCCCGGAATGAGTGTATCACGGTCAAAACGACAAGTTCAACAGAAAATAAGGTGAATAAAACAATATCGAGTAACGATCAATCAACAAAAGAATAAACTTCATCCCACAAATCGGCAAAAAAAGCTTAGGAGACTCTCAGAAATACCCCTCTCTCTCCTCAGCCGCCATCACGAGCTCGTGCTGGACAACTTGTGGCGGAGGAGGCCGCTCGGGATGAAATGTCAGCTTTAGGTGGCCGATGATCCTATCGATAACTTTGTAGTCTTCGATAAAGGAGATCACTTTCATCTCTCCGCCGCATGGGCAGAGGAGAGGATCAACTTCATAGACTTTTTTTATCATCTCTGCCCAGCCTCTTTGAGGAACAGATGTAATCTCATCTTCAACGACCGGCGGGTGGGAGGGGTCTCCTCCTGCCTTGCGTATCTTCCCCCTGTGTGCATTAGAGTAGAGGCCGCAGTAGCGAATCATGACCTGACCTTTGTCAGGAATGTGTGAGGTCACGCGGGCGATGAATTCCAGATAATCCATCGACTCCTCCTGTGAGGCGTGCCTCGAATACTGATAGCGAACCTTGCCCGCTGTCTCATCGAAGAAAAGCCGCTTCAAGCTCAGCAGAGGCCGAATCATGTATTTGCCGACTCGCTCTGCCTCTCTCTTGGATGTAGCCCTGACCTTACTGTGGACGTTGAAACCTGTGTGGCGCCAGCGGAGGATTTTCTCGACAAGGGGAAGGCCGATAAGCTTTTCCCGAAGCAGCAGGGAAAAGACCTCGTGGGTGAAGATTTCTTGAATAACCTCGTCATGGAAACGACAGAGACGATGGAAAGCGCCATCCGGGGCTGTGCCCCCTTCGGTAATCAATACATGGATATGGGGATGGAAATTGATGCGATCACCGAAGGTCTGGATCACAATCACCACTCCTGGCATGAGATCAAGACCTGTGGCTGTGTGCAAGGATTTCACAAGTGTACGCACCGCGCAAAGACAGAGATCATTGAGGAGTTTTCGCTTGAAGCGGAAGAAAAGACGCAGCATCTTGGGGATGGTGAGCACAACCTGGCGGTGGGGCACATCCAGCACAAGAGATTCCCTCATCCACTCGCCCCACTCCTCACGTCTCTTCGAATGGCAGGAGGGGCAGAATCCGCGGGTTTTGCAGGAAAACATGAGGAGGCGCTCCTCTCCACAATCGGGACACCGGATACGGGCAAAACCGCACATCGGATTGCCGCAGTCGAGATACTTCTCAACAACATCCTTAATAACAGGGCGAAGAAAGCCATGCTCTCTCTCAAAGCGTGACTCATATTCTGAGAGAAACTTCTCAAAGTAGTGGAACAACACTCGGTAGAGTACTGTGCGTTCCGGATGGCGCTGCCGGTAACGAATGAAATAATATTGTCTCTATAATGCCAGTGAAGTACTCAACTCCAAGATCCAAACTATCAAAAAAATGTCCTGTGGATTTAGAAACATGTACCATTCAGGACTACCTCAAAAGAAATGTGCGAAAAAAACTTGACACTACCTAGCCATCTACTTCCATTGCGGAGGACTGGATCTTTACCCGGTTAGCAACAGAATTCCTGGATGAACTCTTTTTTAATATATCCCCAAAATGTCTCACAAAATAATGAATCATAATTTAGTATAGTTAAGCGGTCATTGTTCAAACTCTTAAGTATAACAAACACAACTTTTTGTAAAGACTTTTTATACACAACTTTGAATTTCTCACTGAGTTCTTCAATAATATCTGCCACCGTGTGTTTCCCATCCAGCATTTTCCATATTAAAAAGCCTATTGTATTTAAATTAAAAAAACTTTTATATCCTAATAAAACGCCTGGATATTCTTCATTATCCAGATCTTTTTTCCACAATGTTATTCTTGATTTTGGGATAAAATTCAACTCAATCATCTGCTCATCCTTCATTTGTTCCTCCTTTTTTCCTAACAGGCAAAAAGTACAACTTAAAAAGACTGCCAAGTAGATTTGAAAACTTACATGAATTATTTTTACATATCATTTTTACTTGAAACAAATCGGTTTTTCCAATTAATGGAATATAAAAAGGGATCATTGAAATTAAAGGCACACTAAAAAGTAATACATAAACGGGAACATACCTTTTTTTAATGATTTCTAAAAATAAACTCATCACAATTATCAATAAAATCATGACTAATATTGTTAATAAAGGTCCACTTGTCAATATTAATATTTTTTCATCAGGTGAAAAAACATTTTTTTTGAATATTACTGATGCTTTTAAAAATAAAATGCTTTTCCCCTTTTTATTGAATATTTTTATTGTTTTTAATCCTACGTCGGATAATGCATTTATTTTTATTGCAGTGACTGCATGGAAATATTCTTCAAATGATAAAATGATCGGATAAAAGAATTCAAAATAAATAAAAACAATAAATAAACTATTAAAAATCAAAGTGCCATTAATTATTTTTACAAACACATAACATGCAAAAAATATAACTGCAAATAAATTCACATAATTAACTATAATATTAATACAAAAAAATTTAAAAATAAAAAAGAACAATCTAATGCTCGATGATTTATTTTTGGGGGCAATGGATATTACGTTGTCTTGTAAAATCACTTAATTTTTTTACCATAATATTGCTTGACTGCTTTTTCAATCTGAATAGAAGCTTCGTTTGGTGCGAAATTTTTATCTCTAAATCTTGTATTTGACAGCTTAATAAGAGCATCAAAATGGTAAGCTCTAATTTCGTCATTACTAAGATGTTTTGTTTCTATAACTGGATTATTGAAAGTAAAATTATCCCAATTGTCGTCTATGAGTTTGATACCTAATTCATCCATATGATTATACAAATATGTACCTGGGAAAGGCGTTAATGCACTAGCTAAACATCTGGCTTTATATTTAGTTTGCAGCATATCTGCAAAGCCTACTGTTTCTGAAATTGTTTTTTTTGTATCATAAGGATGTCCAATAATAAAGCTGCAAGCAATTTCAATTCCAATTTCAGTGGAATATTTTACATATTTTTCAACTTTTACTAAATCAATGTTTTTTCTAATTTCATTTACAATAGTTTGGGAGCCAGATTCCACGCCAAATTGTAATCCAATTACTCCAGCTTTTTTCATTAGTTTTAATATTTCATTTGACAGAGTATCTATTCTTGCTTCAGCAGTCCATCGAATATTAATTTTTTTGTTAATCATTAATTCACAAAAAGTAATCAATCTTTTTCTATTTAATGTAAATGTGTCATCCACAAAAAAAACTAAATTTACTTTGTTGTTTTTTTTCAACATTTCTATTTCTTCGATTATGCTTTCCGCGCTTCTAATTCTATATTTTGACCCCGACAAAGCCGCAGCTGCACAAAATATACATTTACCACTACATCCTCTTGTTGTGGATATCGATGCAAATTTTTTAAATCTATCTGGATATGCTGGTAACGACTTGTCTTCAAAAAGATCCCTGTCGGGATATGGGAGCGAGTCTAAATCTTGAATTAATTCGCAATCATTGTTGTGAATAATATTTCCATTATTTTTGAAGGAAATCCCTTTAATTGCCTCTAAGGATCCTTCTTTGTTAATAATGGTATTTACTAATTTTAAAAAACTAATCTCTCCTTCTTTTCTTACTACAAAATCAATATTCTCATCTTTCAATGCATCGTCAGTAAAAAAAGTTACATGAGGTCCACCCAAAACAATTTTGCAATCCGGACAACATATTTTACATAATTTAGCTATTTTAAACACATTGTTGTAAGTTTCTGTCATACTAGAAATTCCGATTACTTTTGGCCTTTCTTTTTTCAAGGTAGATTTAAATTTTTCAATTTCTTCTCGTAAACTAAGCAAATTTATTCCAATTACACTGAATTTTTCTTTTTTTAGTATTGATGAAAGAAATTGCAATCCTAATGGGGCGATGTTAACTATTTTTTGCATTATGGCAGTAATAGGTAATGGACTTCTCGACTGTATTAATAATACATCAAGCATAATTATTACTCCTTACTCAAAAATTATTAGTATATTAAGCTTTTAATTGTTTTGGGAATTCATTAAAATAATTTGAGACTGTTCAACGCTTGTAAGTGATGATATATCATAATGTTACAACTGCCAATTTTGGGACTTACCCCCATTTTTAGCCGAAAAACACCCCAAATAGCTCATTTTGGGCAAAAGTTACCCCCACTTTTTATGAAAAGTTACCCCCACTATTTCGGTATTTTCTTCCATTTTTGTTAAATAGGCATATTTTATGCAAATATTATATTTTATAAGTAGTTACCTCTTGGGTTTTCTCCTATTTTGGGGTAGCGTGAGTATTGAACAGATACCCACTTTATTATTGAACACCCCATATAGGAGATTACCCATGACTGATTACCAATTACCTTTACCAAAAGTCTCTAGCGCCTATCTGGACCTTATAGATGAAGATAATGAGGTGGTACACTATTTCCGATTGATTAATCTCTACAATATTCATCCTGTTATAGAGAAAGGTTATTCACATGCTGGACCTCAAGGATACGGAATTGGCCTCTTCCTGTCTCGGATGCTGAAAATAAAACAGACATTTGTCTCTGATAGAATCCTTGCCAGGCGTCTTTCTGAAAACAGCACCTATAGACACTTGTGCCTCCTTGAGAAAGGTCTTACTCCAGCTCATAACACCTATAACACCTTGAGAAATCATCTCGGTGTAAAAAGATATGCAGAAATCCATGTAAACTTTGTTAACGAGGCAAATAAACTTGGACTATTAAATCCCAATATAAAAGAACTCCCAAAAAATCGCCGTCAAGGTCTAATCCTCATCGGAGATTCAACGCCCTCTCAGATCTTATTGTTCCTCCAAAGGCATAAAACAAAAAGATGGTTCATGGATTTTTACCGACCCTTCGGTAAGCTTTGGCCGTCCCCATCATAAAGATAAGTATCCTGTTGGGCATAAGGCACATTCCCTGATAACCATTACTGGAATCCCTATGGTCAGTATTGTAAGTACCCGTAGAGATTCTGATGAAATTCATATATTCCCGCTCTTAGATGAATTCAAAAAGAGATTCCCATCTCTTTATATAGCCTATATTGTTCTGGATTCTGGTTATGACTCTGAGGAGATTCACAAAAGGTATATACGAAGGCTATACTATTATTCCGATTATTATCCGGGGCAAGATGGTCTATCCAAAAGGATTCAATTCTGATGGAACACCTCTTTGTGAGTTTGGATATCCTTTTACCAAAACAGGTGTTGATTATAAAAGAAAACGCACCAGATACCACTGTAAAAAAGTCTGTCAGAAAGATACTCAGGTAATTTTTCCATGCTCTCATGCTGATAGCGGTGGACTTGTCACGTATACACATTTTAGAGATAGCTACCGTAAATACGGGCCAGCTACTCCAGATACCATTATCTACAAAAAATTGAAGCCTTTTCGCACAGCAATAGAGCGTGGATTTGGTCTGCTTAAAGAAAATCGCTACCGTATGGAATATACGAATACCTATATGGGAATCGATAATGTGGCCATGCATGTTATTGAGCATGATATTGTCTTGACTCAAGACATAATCTTTGGATATAAAACTACTGGGAAAGTTAGCCCTGTGATCAAAGTCTAAAATCTGTATTATTGAACACTCTCAATTTATTTAATATTCCTATATATTTTGTCCATTAAATAAATGTGAACACCTACAGATTTGCATCCGTGGTTGTTCACATCAAAGATTTTACTACTTACTTTTTGGGGCAGCCTCCTATAATAAGAATAACAATAAGAACTACAGCAACGATTGCCGGAGCAGCAGAAGCCTCGAAACTTTCATCAATGGAATGAGCTTTTTTCTCAACCAATTTTGGTTTTTGATATTTCATTTTCCCTCCTTGATATTTGAATTTTATATGGTGTTTTTTAAATTGTCAAGCTTTATTGACAATAAAAATATTTTTTTATAAAATAATACAATGGAAGTTTTACAAAGCAAACGGCATAGTATATTTGATTTGCGATTTTTGGCTACACAAATTGCAAATTGTTTTAAAAAGATCCAAGGAAAAGTTCCTTGCCCTTGCTCCCATACATATGAAATTATGCAGGCAGTTATTACTTTAGATATAAAAGTATGATTGAAGTTACGAATGTCTCCAAGCATTTCAAAACCAATAAAAAGCAAAGAGAGGAAATGCTTGTCCACGCCAATTATATCGATGCGGTATCCGAAGTAAGTTTGGTGTGCAAACCGGGAAGGATATTTTCTCTTCTTGGACCCAACGGAGCCGGCAAAACCACTTTGTTACGAATGATTGCCTGCATGATTCGTCCAGATTTCGGAAAAATATTGGTATGCGGTTTTGACACGGTGAAAGAATCTCAAAAAGTCAGAAGAAGTATCGGTTTTCTGACCGGTGGCACCAGCCTGTACTTGAGATTGACTGCAGAAGAAAATATAAAATATTTTGCCGATTTGTATGGAATAGAAAAAAATGAATATAAAAAAAGAAAGGAGATGTTGTTTGAAATTTTGGGAATCAACGAATTTGCCAAAAAAAGATATGAGAAACTCTCTTCCGGAATGAAACAGAAAGTATCCATTGCCAGGACCTTAATCAACGATCCGGAAGTGCTTGTATTTGACGAAGCTACTGCCGGACTTGATCTGATCACTTCTAGAAACATCATTTCTATAATAAAAGATTGCAAAAGCAGAGGAAAAACGGTTATTTTTTCGACTCATATCATGAGAGAAGCAGATTTGCTCAGTGACGATTTGGCGATTATTCACAAAGGGAAATTTGTATTCAATGATACGTTTGAAAACTTTAAAAAAAATATGAAAACCAAAAATCTTGAAAATGAGTTTATTCAATACGTTACCGGTGAACCATGAAAATCGTATTTATCATTGTAAAAAAAGAAATCCTGGACATACTGAGAGATACAAAATCCGTAATTGTCATGATGGTATTGCCGTTATTATTATTTCCTTTATTGACACAACTTGTCGTCAGAATTTCCATATCTCATACAACGGAATCGGAGACTAGGCGTTTAAAAATCGGCCTGATATCCAACCATAACGCTAAACAGTTAACAACTTTATTGCAAAACCGAAAAGATGTTAACCTCAATTTGAATATTGATTTTACTGATTTGCGTAGATCTATGGATGGCAAAGAAATTGACGTTGCCATAGTGGTCAGTAAAGATTTTGATGCACAAACAACTCGGAACTCAACCGGGAATATGGATTTGTATTACAAGACGTCAAACGAGTCGAATATTATCAAAGAGCGTGTCACTCGGATGGTAGATGAGTTTAAAGAAATTATATTAAGCGAGAGACTGAAAGAAAAAAATCTGAATAAAGATTTTGCGACTCCTGTGAAAATCAATCTTATTGACATTGCCTCGTCAAAGGAAAAAATAGGGGAGTATCTGGGCGGGGTTATTCCCTACATATTCATCATCTTTTGCTTCATGGGAGCGGTATATCCATCGATTGATATCGGAGTAGGGGAAAAAGCAAATAATACTATACAAACTCTTCTCACATCTCCGGTGAGTAGAACACAGATTGTAATGGGTAAATTTTTAGTCATTGTATTATCCGGGTTGATCAGCGCCTGCCTGTCTATAATAGGAGCTTATTATGCATTCAGTAATGCAAATCTCCCTCAAAATATAATGCACGGATTGGTGAAAATTATTGAAATTAAAGCAATATTGCTTACCATTGCCTTGCTGATTCCGCTCTCTGTTCTTTTTGCATCACTACTTCTGGCAATTTCAATTTATTCTAAAAGCCCAAAGGAGGCGAATAGTCTGATCACTCCCCTTAATTTCACAATTCTAATCCCAATTCTTATTGCTGCATTACCTGGAGTTGAATTCAATTCCTTCACAGCCATAGTGCCGCTGTTGAATGTTTCTCTGGCGACAAAAGAAATTATCGCCGGAACGACTAAAACGACTTTACTGATTGAAGTATTCGGATCCATCTTCGTATATGCAACGGTGAGTTTATATTTTTGCAAGAGATGGTTTGAAAAAGAGAGCGTTATTCTTCGGGGAATATGAAATAGGTTATCCGAATTCTATTTCTTAACGATGGGGGGATGAAGAACCGACTTTGCTGGGTCGGAGAGAGTGACTGCCATATACGCTACGATGGAAATGAACCGTTCCCTAAAATTTTCCACCTAATTTGACCTTCTGCCTAAGGGACTGCGGAACTGGGGACGCCCATTCATCTTGAGAACCGAACTGCTGATGAATCTGAAAGAAAAGACAGTGTTACGTTACAGCGAAATAATGAAATTTGATCTATTCAGCGATGTGAATATAAATACCTTCGGGAGCATGTATAAAAGAGTAAGGGAGAGGATGGGAAAATGCCAAATTGCAAAGTTCTGTTTTTTATTGAACAGATGTATTGACAATTATAAAAAAGATAAATAAAAGACAATAAAAAGAAGGACGTATGAAATATTTAAAATCAGATTTTGTAAAAAAAGAAATTTATGAAATTGAAAGAAATTTCGAAGCTTCTGCTGTTGTGACGATCGTTGTTGTAGCTATTGTTATTGTCTTGATAGTTATGAAGTAACCCGAATAATCGGGGAAAATACTTATCCTAGTGTCACCAAGTTGTCACCAGAATTAACTAAAATCGCCTAATTGCGGCTAAAGGTGCTTAAATAAAAAGACTAAAATAAATGCTTGAAAAACTGTCGGGTATTCTTGATTTTACAGAGAAAAAGAATTGCCAGAGGAGGGATTAGAACCCAAATGGAACAAAATGTTCCGCTGGATTTTGAGTACAGCACGTCTCAGTAAGTCAAAATAGACCCATCCCCATGTGACAAATGTGTGCCAAATTGTACTTAAAATAGCTAAAACTACGGGATTATAATTTAAAAGACAAAAACAAGGAAAAGCCTAAAAATAGGGAAAGATGGCTGGTACGCCCGGCAGGATTCGAACCTACGACCTTCTGATTCGTAGTCAGACGCTCTTCTTCAGTAATTAGAGTACCAATTGGGATAATTGCTGAATCAGAGGTGAAAGGCTGATTCGGCTGAAAAAAGTTCTAAGATCGTTCAGTTGCCAACCCCCTGTGTTTTCCTTTGATTAGCCTTCCTAATCTATTCATGCTAAAATCCGTATTTAGGCGCTGAGGGGTAGCTCTTCGCTACCCCATCAGTCGCAAGAAATTTATCGCTGGGAGCTGATTGGCCGGGGCCGGCGAGGCTCGGTTTTTTTAACTTTGGCCTTGCCTTGATCTTTCTCCAAAATGAAATTTCCCTGACCTTCCTCAATGTACGATAATTCTAATAAACACTCTTTGATTACTCCAGCAGCGATGTGGATGTTCCTACTTAATCTCCAAGGGCTCACCTGGCCATGAGTATCATACATTTCCTTGGCCCCCTCTTTGACTAAATTTACAACAAAGTCTCTCATGTTATCTTCCTCCTTTGTCAATGTAAGCTTGATAAATCAAGCCTCTAAATATCGAAGGCCATACGCTCTCCTCTCCCTTTACCCGTCCTAGCCTCTAAAAGGCCTCCAAACAGCGCCTCTCAACGCTGAAATGGTGTATCTTTGCGCCTGTTAGACCTTAACTTTCTGCTTTGCTTCTTCGCTTTTCCCGTATTTCTCCTCGACATATTTGCCAAGCTCCATAATCCCTTCGGTTTTCTTTGATTTTATCCCCAATGCCTGGAGAGCAAGGCGCAGAGAGTTATCGAACGCCAAATAAGTGGCTTTTAAAGACGGGGCTAGGGTATCCCCTACCATAACCGAATTCTCCCTTATATGCTCCTCTATGCAACGGATAACTCCTAATTTTGTTACTACCCGATCTATCAATATTATCTGGCTTGCTGTGAGATCCTCTTCAG
>SDBV01002707.1_pt1 | contig 26503 bp, 22 predicted proteins | sample 2277081 | NCBI WGS metagenome assembly SDBV01 (sample SAMN10402039, study PRJNA504765) | marine sediment metagenome | isolation source: marine sediment core GS10_PC15, 223 cmbsf | place: Arctic Ocean: Southern Knipovich Ridge | collected 2010 | reverse complement strand
CTTCCTGCATTTCCCATGTTTTTAATTTTATCTTCATAAAGGTGGGACATCTCATGCTTTTCTTTATGAGTTCTGAATTTTAGTTCATCTACAAGGTTTATTACTTCGCGAAGATTATAACCGCTTTGGATTTTATTTTTTAATTCGCTGAATATTTCACCAATTTTATATTCTATAGTGTTTGGACTCTCCGCGCTTATTTTAAATTTTTTAAGGTATGGAAATAATTTTAAATCTACAAAGTCTCTTAAATCATCACCACTAAGGGTTTTGTGATGATCCAGTTTACCGTCTTTTGTTTTTGGTGCTGCCCAAATGTTCCATTTAAACTTTTTGTCTATTATTTCCGAATGATGCTTGCCGGATAATTCTGCTGCTGTTTTCTTATCTTTTTCCAGATCATCAAGATATTTTAGGAACAAAACCCAGGAGGTTTGTTCTATATAGTCCAGTTCACTACTACACCCTGCATCTTTTCGTAAATCGTCATCTATGTTTTTGAATGTTTGTTCGAACAATTGGCGGTTCCTTTTAGATTAATGTTATAAAGTGTAACAATCGTATCAGAAAAAGGGAAAATGAGGAAGTATAACTGTTGAAAAAGAGAATATCTATTCTGTTAAAATGATTTATGCTTAATTATTTAAACAAATCTAGATAAATAAATATATTGAAATATTATTGATAGGAATGTAGAGAATAATAAATTTCAGTAGTGTAAAACAGTTATTTAACTATAACAGGAACAATTTTTCTACTGGTAAATCCATTACTAATGAAAACAATATCTCTTCATTTGTATGCCAATTACGAATATATTCATCTATATTCATACGTAAAATTCTTGAAGGCCTTTCTAAAATATCTCCAAAAGACATCCCAGGAAATACGAAAGTCTCTCTTACTTAAAATTCAACCTTTATTTCTACACCAAGCTGAAATAGTATCCTGTAAATATTTTCTTCATAAGGCATAGACTCAAAATCAAATCCCAGTGAAGCAAATGCTTTAAAAAAGCCATGACCCGGATAGCGGATGGTCGTATCATGAGTTAACAGAATAGAAACCGGATGTGAGCTTGTGTCCTCATTTTGATTATTAAAAGTAAGAGAAATATTCTCTTCATTAATTAAATAGCCTGTTTTTACTATTCTTTCTTTAAGTAATGGAAGCTTTATGCCATTTTCCGGATAAATAAACCATTTAAATCCAATACCAAGTTTATCTGTTACTGTTTTATATTCATAATATGTAATATTTAAGTAGTTCTCGATTGTTAGAATGTTTTGATTTCTTCCTTCAAAACTTAAAATATTTTCGATATTATAATCAGCATTATTTAAATCGCCGTTCTCTTCAAAAGATAAATCCATACTAAAGGAATTTATAAATTCATCGATATAATAGAAATTAAATATCGGATATGCACCATATTGTCCAAAAAGATTTATACTGTTTGTCTGGTACAGAAAACTATAAGTGGTTAAAAATAAATAAAGGTCATAGTCTTTTTCAAAACTTCTTCCTATAGAAAACTGCATTTTTGTGGGTAGGAACAAACTTGATATATGGGATGATAATCTTCTTGCTATTTCAATAGAAATCTCCGGATGATAAAAAGCTTTTTCAATATTATCTGTTCTATCAATAAATTCCTGTTTGGTTTTTTCGGACCAGATTTCAGCAACTGGCGGCTGGTTAAATACATAAGTGTTCAGATAAAAAGAATACCACATTATTCCGAAATCATGAAAAATGTCTCCGCTGCTGTTTTCTATATTTGTGTTTGAGCCTTCTCTCATATAACCGGGCGTAATTATAAAACCACTATTTTTTTGTATTGTAATTGGAAAAAAGATTTCATAGTTAATAGAGTTATACTGCATTCTGCTATTCAAAAATATTTCTGTACTTTTATAAGCGGTTGCAAAATTAATTTCAACACCAAAAGGTTCTGTAAAAGCGGGCATGTGTATTTCCATATTACCTGTTCTTTGAAGCACATCCCCGCTTTTCCAGGGAATTATAAACTTATATCCCAGTATCCAGGAATCAAAATAATTTTCCTCATTATGAGTGTAATCAGATGCGGATTGAGTAAAACCAATATGATAATCGAATACAGATTGGATACTGTTTTTTACTGTAAAATTTACATGCCAATTCTGAGATAGAACAGATTCTCTGGATTCTGCACCAGTCGCTGTGCTAAATAAGAAATTGCTAAAATTGAGGTTAAGAGTATTATTTCGGTTAAATTCTTTACCTGATGAATAAGTTCCAAAATCGTAAGAATCAGTATAAATAACTGGAAAATCAAATCTTGGCAAAGTAATTGTATGTCCGCCGGAAAAATTAAAATCATTATCTGTGCCTTCAGCCTGAAAGTATAAATCAAAAAGAATAAAGAACAATCCAAAAGAAAGTTCGGATAAAGAGCTTGTATCCCACGTCTGTGCCGGACGTCCATATAAAGGTGAAAAACCAGGGCTCACAGCATAAAAACTTTCACGGAATATTATATCTGAAAGTACCGGAATATCGTTTATCGAAAGTATAGTTCCGGGAAAAGTTAATTCTGTTTGTAAAGAGAACGCACCGCCAATTGCTCCTTCGGGTTCTGAAAAATAAAGTTCATCTATATAAATAAGTCCGGATGTACTACTTGTTACTGTAAGTTCCAGCCTGTTTAGCGAAGCATAGGAACTGCTTATAGAAATATATTCAACATTAATTCTTTCACCGCCAAGGTATAATCTTTCACTGTCCAGTTCTAATTTTAGTTTTCTCCAGTCATTAAATTGACCATGCTTAAAACTCCACCTGATACCGTTGTCTTCGGAATCTAATAAAGAAAATTCAAAAGTACATCCGGTTGCAGGCGTGAGCTCAGGAAACCTTAAAAACATATTAAGGTCCCGGTAAATTGCCCCTTCTGTTCCTGTATCTGTATACCCTCTAATAGTCCAGGATTCATTTGTATTAAAACCATTCCAATCAACTTCAAGTACTTTTTGTATTTCCCCGGCAGAGTGAAACACATCTCTTACAACTGAATCTACATTTATTAGTTTATCGCCTTCTGCAGGAACATTCTGGCCTGCTTCTTCACGGATTTCCTGTACATTTACTATACGACTAATGAGTGGAGGTGTAATATCCGTTACTGCAAAAGAAGTGCCGGATAAAAATAATTTATCTATTAAAAGCCTGCCGCTGCAATCTGTTCCGGAAATGATAATACGGATTGTTCTGCTTCGGCTTAATTTATTCCTTTCATCTATAGTGAAAATAACAGACTCAGAAAGCCAGCCTGTATCTCCTGGTCCTGATATTGAAATAAGTGATGAAAATTCATCTAAAGTAGTTATATTTTCTGTAAAGTCAGAATCGAGAAAACCATTGCCGTCTATATCTTCAGTATCCAGTTGATTGTTTCCTTCCTGTCTGGGCCCGTCACCAACATATAAATATACATTATTGGAAGCGTCATTAAAAATAAAACCAGTAGACGAAGTAGAGGTTTCTTTATCAAGGCTGTAGTCATTATCAAGGTCTTCACCAATTTCACCAATTTGAAGATAGACATCAAAATTTCCTGTTACGTCCAATGCCTTATATGAAAGTAGAAGGCCTTTTAATGCGGACAGATCTATTACATCCTGTCCCGCATAGATAGGAATTTGTATCCCAACCCAGGAATCAGTCCCTGTGAGGTCAAAATCCAGAACGAGGCTGTTGCCATTCTCTTCTGAACTGTCTTTTACATTATACGGGCCGATTTTGGAACCATTTACGTAAGGATAATTCTGATTACCCGGCAGGTTCCAGTTTGGTCCTTTTAAAACATAAGAACCAAGTACATCATATTCTCTGTAGTCCTTGTAATAAAGAATACCTCGGTTATTAGCTGTCATTGATATACCGTTTATATCGTCAAACGGAGGGGAGGCTGGGTATGCACTATTTTCATACATAAGAACATCTATGCCTTCCTTTTCCATTCCTGCAAGCCGCAGCCTTCCCGTTGTATCTGGATTTGTATAAGAAACAGCAGTTTCAATATTAAAATTAAAATGTTCATATTCTCCCTGTAAATTTATAGAACTAATAAGTGCACCGGTTCTTGAGTATGCTGTTTCCGAATATGCACCAGGAAGAAAATTCCATCTAAAACCTGCGGCTATCTGAAGGTTTAAATTATCATTTAACGGAACTTTATTTCCCCACGCAAACAACAGATCGCCGTTATTTAAGAGTGAGCCGTATTTTTTATAATATATTTCTATTCTGTCATTCGGATAAATTTCAGTTAAAAAAATCACTTCCCCTGTATCATAATTTACAGTATACCTTGTTTCTTCTGCACCGTTTCTAAATACCTGAACGGAACCAGGTAGTACATTTGAATCAAGATAATAACCTGATACCGGATTTAATACGCTTACAAGAATTTCCTTATCATATTTGCCTTCTATTGTGTTACTATAAGGCCCATAAATCCAGTCATTACTAATTCCGTCAATATTAAAAAACGGATAAAGATTATTAAAATCGTCTCTTAGATTTAATGTTTTATATGCAGAGAAATATCCCTGCTCTGTATTAATCAAAAAGTTTATATCAGGCAGTGTATCTATTTCTTTGGAACCTTCTTTATTTACTAATTTTAACTGTATTCTCCATATATCATCCGGTGCAAATTCCGGCAGATCATAGTATGCTTGTATTTCAAAAGGTGAAAATGAACCAGGTTCCCATAATAAGAGGCATTCTTCCGAACCTATAGAGACTCTGCGTCTATCACTCATACGAACCGAACCAAATGGTTCAAGGTAGTTAATTACTGTATTCCAGTCAAAATTAGTTCCTACAGCATCCGGATCTAAAATACCATTGCTATCAATTTCCGGAAGAGCATTTAAAACTAAATTGGAACCAACAGGGCTACCGTTTTTTGTATAATAAACAAGTATTCTTCCTGGAAATTCATCCTTTAATATTACTAAACCGCTTTCTGAATCCAGAGTAGCATCTTCTAATCCTGCTCTTCTATAATGCCTGTTATCTAAATCTGTATAGCTTCCATCCGGGTCTTCTATATAAACAGTAAGGTCTTCTACATCCTCATCCGGTAATTTAAAAAAACGGCCGTTCACAAACTCATTTAATTGTATTCTCTCTTCTAATACCTCATTCTGTCCGATAAAAATTACTTTTCCTTCATCATTATTATCAAATCTAAGCAATAATTGATGAATAGAATCACCGGATAATAATTCAGCTTCTACACCAATGCTCGAATCACCCTGGTCCGGAATACTGATAAATGGATATGGATCTATATTTATATCTCTGTTTCCAAGATAAACATGTCTTACAGTTTCATCTTCTTCACCCTGATAACCCATTAAAAATGAGTTCTGCTCAAAACTTCCTAAAACTGAGAATTCAACAAAAAATCTGTTCATTAACCAGATTGATAATGTAAGGTCCGGAATCTGCTCAAAAAGAAAGCCTGTTTCTACACCTGGAAAGGTATCTAATAATGCTGTTCCGAATCCTGGTTTTACAAGAAAACCGGATGTAAATACAAAATTAGCTTCCCATGAGCCTGTTAAATAAAAATCAACATTACTATCTCCAATTTTAAAATCGAAAATAGAATCCTGAGCTTCTTCATCTACTTTTTTAAATGGAGGCAGTTCGGTTCCCTCGATAGTTGTATCATCAGTTATATCATCAGTTGAATTATCCTGAGGGAAAATATTATTTATATTGAATATTAGAAAAAGAGATAAAAAAATAAGGTTTTTAAGCAGTGGTTTAAGCATCGACTTGGTAATATTTAATCTCCATATATAAAATATACAGCCATTATTATGGAAAACCTTATTCATGTAAATGGTGTTAATTTCCGAGAATTAAATAAATGAGGGTAAAATGGAATTAGAAGCTCAAAAAGCAACTCAATTTATAAATAGGCTCCTTCTAAATCCTGCTATGAAGAATCTATTCCCTCTACAGCAAGAAACTCAGATATTACAATTTTTAAAAGTTAATATAAAACAGCTATTACCGACTTTATCATCTTCTGTTTTTTTTCCAGGCAAAAGCTGGGAAACTATTATAAAAATTCTTTATAAGAGTTTGATGGAAGTAGTAAATGCAGATTTATATAAAGGCCTGGATAAAATCTTAAATGAAATTGATTATAAATTTATTGCACTCTTAAGAGAGCAGGGCCTTCCTATTGATAATCCTCAGAAATATATTTTTGAATTTCAAAAAAAACTTTTAACCATGACGGAAGCACGGCAGGCATTTACAGGGCCTTACACAGCTGTTTCCATTAAATTAACAGATCAGTATATCGATGAGGCTTTTAACAGGCGAGAGTATATATATTTTGAACTTGTAAAAGTACAAAAGTTAAAAATGAGCAAAGACGATATAAAGAACCTTGTTAAAATATCATTATTACTAAAAAATTTTATTCACATTACTCCATTTAATCAGAATAGAACAAACGACGCATCAAATGTCGTGCATCTGTCATTTGTACAGAAATCTTTGGAGCAGATAAAAGAAAAATTGAAAATATTACCTGATGCTTTACTTAAAAGCGGAGTTAACAGTAATATTTCTTTTGCAGAAAATCCTCAAATGGAAACAACTTCCAGATTAGTCTCAATTTTTTCATTCAGATGCCACAATTATAAATCTTTCACAAAATTGGATAAAGGTGCGGACACTCCGGATAAAAGCTGGTTTAATATAGCGCGCAGAAATTATAAATTTTATGGGTTTGATATAAAAATGCTCGATGAACTTTATAAGACTGCTGCAGAGAATGGTTGGTAATAGATTATGAAAACAAAAATAGGAAAAATATTAGAAGGCTTTGTAACATTTGTAATAATACTTGTTATTATACATACTTTAATAGAAGACCTCGCAATAATTTTAAACTGGACTAATGATTCCAGGACAGTTCTCCTGTTTACATCATTCTTTTTTGACCTATTCTTTACAATTGAATTTTTAATAAGATTATTTAATGCATTTAGTAAAAAAGAGACTGTAAAATATTTATTCTTTGAAAGAGGCTGGATAGATTTTCTTGCAGCAATCCCGCTTATAATGTTCTCCTCCGGGCCTCCTTTGTTTACATATGTATTCGGCGGAACTGTACTTTTAGGAATGAATGGTATACTGAATATTCTTAAGCTTGTTAAAGCAATTAGAATTGCAAGAATTTTAAAGATATTCAGAAATATAAAATACGCAGATTCAAAAATGGCTCAAAGGCATGTTGCTAAAATAATTACTATTTGTATTACTGTATTAGTATTCTCAAATTTTGGATTTTCAATTTTACAGTCCAACATAAGTGCTATGAATCCCGATTCTGAGTTTTCTAAAAATAGAGAAGAAATTATTCAACTATTGGGATTTAAACCGGAAATATCAACTGCGTATATTAATAATTTAGCAGAAATAGAAAATACAATTTTACAGATAAAACAAAATGATGAAACTCTTTACAAAAGATACGATAAAGAATTCCTTATAAATAACTTTGCTAAAGATGATTATCTGGAAGAAACAATATTAAAAAAGCAAATGGTTATACTATTTGATGTACGTGAAGAAAATAAGGTTCTTGAGTTAAAGCAGGCATGGAATAATGTTTTCTTTTTTAGCCTTGTAATGTTACTTGTTATTGCTTATCTGATATTTTACAGCCCTCATTTTGCTGTAACAATAACAGACCCTATCCATGTAATGAAACGCGGAATGACTGAAAGCTCTTATAATCTAGAAGTTAAAATGCCAAAATATTATTCAGATGATGATATTTTCAAACTGGCTAAAACATATAATGAAGTATTTTTGCCTTTAAAGGATAGAAATACAGAAGATGATGAATCATCAAACCTCGACCTTAAGATGGATGATATAAAAGATATATTGGGCTAGTTTACTTTACTTTAGTTTTATCTTTAAATTTAAACCCGCAATTGCTGCAGAAAATTACTTTAGTTGTGAATGTTTTGTTTTTACATTTAGGGCAGGATTTTATTTTGTCTGATTTATATCCTGCTGTAATCTCTGCGGATAAAATACCGGTTGGAATTGCAATAATCCCATAGCCCAACAGCATTATAATTGCAGAAATTGTCTGACCTATAATTGTTTGGGGAGAAATATCTCCATATCCTACAGTTGTGAGCGTTACTATTGCCCAGTACATAGATTTGGGGATGCTGTCAAATCCGTTTTCCGGGCCTTCTATTAAATACATTAGAGCACCCATAATTATTACTATTGTTAATACAGATCCCAAGAATACAACAATTTTCTGAAAACCTTTTCTTAATGCATTTAACAAATAATTTGCCTGGCCTATATATCTGCCAAGTTTAAAAATTATGAATATTCTTAAAAGTCTGAACACTCTGAATACGATCAGTGAAGTAATACCACTAATAAAAAAACCAATGTAATTTGGAAAAACTGCAAGAATATCTATAATACCAAAAAAACTGAATATATATTTATTAATCTTTTTTACGCATAATAAACGTAATACAAATTCAATAGTGAATAGAAAAGTAAAGGTCCATTCAAGAAAGATTAATAAAGTTCCGTATTTTAGATTTATAGATTCTACGCTATTTAACAGTACTACCGTTACACTTAATGTAATTAAAATTAATAATAAAACATCAAATGTTTTGCCGGATTTTGTATCTGCCTCAAAAATTATTTTATATAGATTATTCTTCTTTTCTTTATTAGCTAGTTTATTAGGTTTGTAGTTATTTTTATTTACTTTCATAATAGTATTATTATTATAAATTAAATCTAATATTTATACCATTAAACCCAATATTTTTGTTAATTAACAAGATTATTGTTAATTAACTACAGAGGGCGCAGAGAGTATAAAAAAAACTAAAAACTTTTCTCTGTGTCCCTCTGCGTTCTGCGGTTTAAAAACTTCTTGATTTATAAATTGGTTGCAGTTCTGCTATGATTTGATATAAAATATTTAAAAATGAAATGATAATATTTTTTAATTTTTTAATGGCTGTTGTATCCTCAATAATTTTTATCAAGTACTTTTATAATAAGTACTTTAAAGATAAAGGTAAAAAAAGACTATTTAGTTACAGCTTTATTGCCGGATTTTTAAGTATTATAACAACAATTGTTCTTATAATGCTATTTTCTCTTATTTTAATTACAGAAAATCAATTTCTTGCAATAATTATAAAGGCTTTTATATATACAGCTATAATTCCGGAAATATTAAAATTAGTTTACTTTTATATAATTCTTTATAAAAACAATAATTTTAAAAATATAACAGATGGAATAATTCTAAGCATAATTTTAAGTTTAAGTTTTTTATGTTTAGAGAATTTACTTTATTCTGCGGGAGATATAGGTACAGCAATTATAAGAATGATTACAGCTTTACCGGGACATCTATTATGGTCTGGTATATTGGGATATTTTATTGCCTTATCAAAAATAAAAGTAAATAAATTAAAAGTTGTTTATGGCATTATTCCTGCAGTTATTTACCATGGATTATATAATTTTTTATTATTTACAGGTTCCAATAAAATCATAAATAATGCATATTTAAAATATCTTGTAATACCATTATTGATAATAAGTTTTCTACATTTTATTTACCTTATAAAAAAAGAAGATTTAAGTATAGCTAAAATAAGAAGAATAAAAATATGATAGTTTCGATGATACAATTTATTATAGAAATTGATTTTGTAGAGTCTATAAAAGATAAAAGAAACACTGTTAAATCTTTAAAGGACCGAATATCTCATAAATTTAAAGTATCAGTTTCCGAAGTGGACCTTCAGGACGCTCTCCATTTTGCACAAATTGGAGCTGCATATGTAACTAATTCGAAAACCCATGGAGAAAAAGTAATGCAAAGTATCTTAAAATTCGTAGAAGAAAACTGTCCTGGCAGAATTATAGATGTACAAATTATGTCCCAGGCATTCTAAGTTTTTAAAACTGCTAATGCTTTAGGAACTGTTTCCTTTGGTTTAACTTTATACCAGGCTTCAATAATTTTACCATTTTCGTCAATTAAAAATGATGATCTCACTATGCCCATATATGTTTTATCGAACATTTTCTTTTCCTGCCATGCACCAAACGATTCTGCCACTTTATGCTCTGTATCACATAGTAAAGGAAAATTAAGGTTATAATTTGATTCAAACTTTTTCTGCTTAATCGAAGTATCCGGGCTTATACCAACAACTTTTACTCTTATTTTTAAAAGGTTCTCTTTGGAATCTCTTACCTGACATGACTGCTCTGTACATCCTGGGGTGTTTGCCTTCGGATAAAAATAGATAAGAAGTTTACTTCCTGCAAAATCCTTTAAACTTATTTTATTATTGTCCTGGTCATTAAGTGAAAAAGCCGGGCAATTATCACCTTGCTTTAATTTTATCATAATTCTTTCCTAATTTTTTTTTTTAATTCTTTAACTATTGCATTATTTAAAGTACAATACATTTATGAAAATTTAAGTATTTATATTGAATAAGTCAATACAAACCGGATTTAGGAGATTTTCTTATGAGAACAGTAATTGTTATTGTTATTATGTTTATTTTCAGCATTAATTTGTTTGCAGAAGGAAAAGTAGAGACTCAGGAGTTAGGAACACTTAGTCTGGAAAGAAAAGTACTTATTGCAACAGAATCTACAAATTTTAAAGATAGTTTACTAAGGGTATTACTCGAGAAAATTAATGATGGTGATACATATATCAAAGTTATATCTCATATGAATGGAGATCTAACAGATATCGACCCAAGAGATTTTGGTGCAGTAGTTGTAATAAGTTCAGGTCAAAGGGCAATTTTAAGGCCATGGATAACGGAGTGGCTTAATTCCGTATCTGCTTATGATGATAATATTATTATATTAACAACACATATAACTAAATGGAGCCCGGATGTAAAAGTAGATTCTATTACATCAGTTTCGATCTCAAGGCCAGAAGTGTATGGGGAACTTGTAGGACAAATTGCAAATAAAATAGATGTTCTTCTTAGGTGATTATCATGAAATTAAAATTTAAAAAATTTGTTTTTTTGTTACTATATTTCTTATGTCCAATAATATTAATTTATTTGTATTTCAGCCGAAACTGGTATGCAATCACAGACCTGTGGTCTCTTGCTATGGTAGCAGGACTTATTGCTTGCTCTATCTTTTTGAATCAATTTATACTTTCTGCAAGGATAAAGATGCTGGATAGAACGTTTGGCCTGGATAAAATACTAAAATTTCACGGAACAATAACAATATGTGCAGATTTATTACTTATATTTCATGTTGTACTTAAATTACAGTTTTTCTTTGATTTTAACTTACAGTTTTATCTTGGAATAACTGCAATTTCAATATTCTTTATAGTCATATTTATTACTACCTTATTAATGGTAAAAACATATACAGAATCGATTAATATATTTAAAAGGATAAGCAGTTTTATTTTAAAGAAAACAGGACTTCAATATCAAAATATTAAATTGTTTCATAACCTAACATTTATTGCTATAATTATTATTGCAGTTCATATTACTTTAGCGTCATCTACGCAGGAGAGTAATTTAAGAATTTATTTTATTCTTGGCTGGCTTGTTATTGTAAGTATGATTTATTTAAAAAATAAAATAATAAAACCAATGATACTAAAACGCAAATATTTTACAATAACAGAAATTAAAAAAGAAAATGATAATGTTGTAACTTTAAATATGCAACTCCCACCAAAATCAAAATTCTTTTATAAAGCAGGGCAATTCGCATATTTTAAATTTTTAAATGGAAATCCTGGCAGGGAAGAGCACCCTTTTTCATTTTCCGGACCTGCAGGTGAAAATATATCCATTACTATAAAAAAAATCGGTGACTGGACAAATAATTTGGATACTGTAAAAGCCGGTGATAAAGTTGCAGTGGACGGGCCTTATGGAATATTCTCGTATACAAGAGTAAAAAAAGATAAAGAACTCGTGTTTATAGCCGGCGGGATAGGTATTACACCATTTTTATCTATGCTTCGTGATATAATTAACAAGCGTATAACAATTAATAAAATAACTTTAATATGGCAGGTAAGTAGCATCAAAGACCTTATATATAAAAATGAGCTATCCGGATATGAAAAGAAAATTGATAATTTTAAGTTTATACCGATTGTTTCAAAAGATGAAAAATGGGATGGCCTTTCCGGAAGATTAGATTTAGACAAATTGAATCAGATAAAGACTAGTAAGAATACAGAATGTTTTATATGTGCTCCATATTCGATGATGAAGAGCACAATTAAAAATTTAAAAATTGCCGGAATTAAAAAGCGCTCAATTCATTATGAGTCTTTTAATATGTAAGGCGACGAAAAATGAAGAGAAAAGTAATTGTAGTATTAATATTCTTAAGTTTAACTGTTTTAACATTTTGGGCAAAAGAATAATTTTAAGGAGTAATAAATGAAGAATAAGGTTTTAGTTCTGTATTCTCATCCAAAAGAAGAAAGTTTGAATTATGCTTTTAAAGAAGCAGTAGAGCTCGTTATTAAAAAAAATAAGGATGAGTTAAAGGTTTGCAATCTATATAAAGACGGATTTGATCCTGTACTTAAAGATAAAGAAGAAAATATCAAAGATAAAGTTATTATTAAATATCAGGAAAATATTGCCTGGGCAGAGAGAATCATTATTATTACTCCGCTATGGTGGTCAAACATTAATGCTATGCTTAAAGGTTTTTTTGATAGGGTTTTTACAGAGGGTTTTTCATTTATATATAATCAAGCGGGAATGCCGGAAGGTTTATTTGAAAATAAACGGGCGGTATTAATAGGTACTTTAGATACTCCAAAGCCCATTGCTCATTTAGCAGGAACAACAATGGGATTTAAATCTGTTATTAATGGCATACTAAAGTTTAGCGGTATAAAGCAGTCAAAATATAAACTCTTCGGACCTGTTCTTACTTCTACAGATAAAGTACGAAAGAATTGGATAGAAAAAGTCAAAAAATTGGCATCCGATTTCTTAAAAAAGGACGGAATATTAACTCGTGCAAAAAATAAATTTTCTACTATTATAACTGCTATGCGCCTTCACTTAAGCTCATTAGCAATAGTCTCTGTTATACTTGGTTCGTCTATCGGGTTTTCCATTACAAAATCATTTTCATGGCTGGGCTTTATTTTAGCTGCAACATTAACAATGTTAGGGCATATTACTACTTCTTTTTCTAACGAAGTCGCAGATGTAGAAGCAGATAAAATAAATAAAAACAGAACAATGTTTAACGGCGGTACGGGCCTTATATTAAAAAATAAAATATCAAAACAGGCTCTTGCAGCCGGAAGTATTGTTACTACACTAAGTGCTATAGCTTTGGCAGGTGTTTTGGTTTTTATTTATGATTATCACTGGTTAATTTTACTATGCACCTCCGTATGTTTAATATTCGGTATAGGTTACAGTATGCCGCCATTTAAGTTTTCACACAGAGGGCTTGGTGAAATAGCAGCTTTAATTGCGTATGGAATTCCGCTTGTTATAGGAGGACTAATATTACAAGTGGATAAAGCTATAGTTAACAGTGTCCTTGCAAATTATAAGTTCTATTTACTTGCAGTACCGATTTCGATATCTGTTTTTATAGTATTATGCTTAACTCAAATACCCGATACAGAAGCCGATAAAACAATTGGAAAAAAATCAATATCTGTACTAATTGGTCCTGCTAAAGTTTTAATATTAACATTTGGGATGCAGATTATCTGTATAATTGGCTTTTTTACTTTTGTTTTTCTTAATATGTTAAGTATGGAATATGCAGTATATGCTTCGATTTTTCCTTTAATAAGTGCAATTATAATACTTTCTAACAGAAAAGCATATGAGAAACCGGCAGGATTAATGATGCTAAATATTATGGGACTTTCTGTTACTACTGCAGTTTTATGTGCAGTAGTACCGAGTGTTTACTTTTTTATGGGGAATATGGCTATCATTTAAATATTGATATTATAATTTTTTAGACGGCTTTCTGTTGCAAAAATAAGGAGGCCTTTTAAAATATCTTTTTTAATATTTAACTGATTTAAAGTATCTAAAGCGGAAGAGATTTTTTCTTTTAAAATAACGAGTGATTTATCTATTCCTATTTTACCGGGTAAAGTGCAAATATGGTTCTTTAAATCTGTTCCTTCATTTTTTCCTTCTTTTTCTTTTAGGCCTATAATATCAATAATATCATCTGTTATCTGAAAAGCTATTCCGAAATTAATGCCAAATTCCGAAAGCAGTTTTAACTGTGAAGCATCAAGACTAGAAATTACTCCGCCAGTTTTTAAACAAGCTTCTATAAAACTTGCAGTCTTATCTTTTGTAATTTCAATTATTTTATCCGGAGATATATTATTGCTTTTGTTGTGAAATTCTTCGGTCTGTCCATTTATTATTCTGTTTAAAGCATTAAAAAGTATAGTATTAATTTTTACTATTATACTGTCCGAAAGGTTAAGTTTTTTAGATTCACGTAAAATGTTATAAAACGTATATGAGAATAAAAAATCACCAGTAAGAACAGAAACGCTTTCGTTGAATTTCTTATGATTTGATGCTTTACCTCTTCTTATATCACTGTTATCCATGCAGGGAAGGTCATCGTGAATTAAAGTCGCTGTCTGCAGATATTCAATAGAGGATGCAAGATCAATATATTTTTTCCAATCCAATCCTGAACTTTCTATAACAGAAAGTATAAGTATGGCCCTTAATCTTTTGCTTTCACTGTTTGTGCTGTAATCTGAAGATTCTTTCAAAATGGAAGTATTTAAAGAATTAAAACTTTGTTGTAAATAATTATCTATATGTTTTTTTTTCTCAGTTATTGAAGCTATAAAACCTATCATTATTTGAAAGTATATCCAAAAAACTAGGTTTTGGGAATTAGATAGACTGTAAATATTTTATTTAAGTTTCTGTTTTTATGAGACCACCGATTACACAGATTTATAATTGTTAGAATTTGAACCTGTTTATTCTTTTTAAGTAGACACTTTTCCAGGAATTAGATTACACCGATTTAAATACTATAAAATTATTCTATCTACTCCTATTGAAGTTTTAATAGTCCTTTTCATGAAAGGATAATATCTGTTCTATATTAATAATCTGAGTAAATCCAATTAAAGCTATAATATTCCTTTGTAAGTACGAATAATTTGTATAACATAAAGTCAAAATCTGTGTAATCTGTTTTCAAAATGAATATCTATCGAACATCAAAAATCCTCTCCGTATTTTTAAGCGTGCTCATTTCTAATAATTGTATTTCCATAGCATAATCATATCTAAAATTTTCTACTGATATTTTCTGTGGTATGTTATCTATATAATTACTGTAATGCACATTACTCACAATTATATTATCATCCGAATATAAACTTTCACTAATATTTTCATCATCATCTTCATCAAAATAAAATATTTCAGTATTTTCTTTATTAGAACGAATTAATAAATACTCATTCTCCTGTGTGTATAATTCAGCCGAATTATTACCGGAAAGTACCGATCCATAAATATGCTGAATATCTTTATATAAACCATTTAAAATTAACTTATCCGGTATTCCTGATAAGTTTGATATAACATTCAGATTGCCATATGAGTAAATAAAATCTAAAACAGTATTTCCCATATCAGTTAAAAATATAATTCTAAATTTATCAGATGAGACAAAAGCAATATAAGTAACAAAATCATATTGTCTATTCCTCATAGTTAAAACAATTTTCTGAGTAATTCTAATGTTTGTATAATTATGCTCTAAAAGTTTTTCTGCAAGTTTCTGCTCTGTTTCGTAATCTTCAACTTTTTCTATTTCTTTTAAAATAGAATTGATATTTGTGGAGCAGGAAATAAACAATAGTAATGTTAAAATTAAAAAATATCTCATAATTAATAAGACGGATTTTCTGTGTTAAACAGATTTGTATTAAAACTTATATTATTAACTTCATTAGTAAACTTAATTGTTATAGAGTCATTATGAGTTTCAAAAATTGAAACACTTAAAATGTGTTTTGTGCTTCTGCTTACTTCCAGTTCAATTTTTAATATTATTTTATTCATTTGTTCGGATTTCGGAACAAGTTCAATTATATAATTATTACTATTTATTACACTGAGGTTATACAGTTCTTTTGCCTGTTCAAAATTGCCTTTCATCCAGTAGATAATTTCACTAAGGATTATCCGCATAATCTCTTCTGTCCCAAGATTATACTTAATAAGCTCTCCATCACTCTTTTCAAATTTTGAAATATCACCATCATTGTAAATCAATATAGAATTAAAAGGATATGAGATTTCCCATCTAAGTTTGTCAGGATCTTCGAAAAAACAGATACCTTCTGTAACTAAAGTGTCATTAAACACCCACAATGTTCGTTCCTGACGAAAATCTGCCTGTAGAGTAGTAACATCATCCAGAGCTTCTGTAATATCATCTAATAGAGTATTTTCTTCAGATTCTGATAATCTATCGTCTGTGAAACCAGTTAATGAGCAAAGAAAAAAAAGAAAAATAAAAACTGCTCTAAGATAATTCGTAATAATTATATTCATCTATATCTCCTAATTCAAGGCATCCGATTGTACTGTTTTCATTTAATATAACCTCTTTTGCAATAATTTTAAATACATAATCTGTTTCTACGGAAGGAGAGGGCAATAACCTTCTGTTTTTTAATGCAAGTGCTGCAATTGCAATATCGAAACCTGTTCCAATCATCATGCTTCCGTAATAAGGAGTATAAGCTGCTGTAGGTTTGGTAAGATTAAGCTTTTTTAAAGTGTTGTTTAATCTGCAGTTTCCATTTGAAGAAAGAATAAGATAATCAGCATTGTTATAATAAGCAGTACCTAAAGAATTACGTATTAAAATGCTGTTGATAGAACAGTAACCCGGACCATTACCTAGTATGAAAGTTACAAATCCTTCACCAGGAATATATGATGATTTGTTAAGAACAAATGGTTTAATTTTATCTTCTTTTTGTTTGGCGGGCTGCATTTTTTTTATACTTTCGATACTATAGCCTACAGTTTCATGATATTCGTCGCCAACTCCGGCAATTACATAATCAACCAAACCATTTTTAAGCCAGCTTTCTGCTGTAAGCAGAACATTCGACAAAGTCTGTTCAAAACATGTTATTGTATTGCAAGGACCTGTTAAATTTAGAATCATGGAAATATGTGAAGCAGCTGCATTATGAATCGAGTTTGCAAAGAGCATCGGAGAAGCAGCTTCATCTTCATAATCAATAATATTATCTAAGAATTCAAAAGTAGTATTTAAAGGGCCGTTTCCTGTGCCTATTATCATTCCAACCCTGTCAGGATTTGTAATTTTAATGCCTGAATCTTCTACTGCCAGAAAAGCAGAAAATAATGCTGTTTTGGAAAAATTGTCCAGCCTGCGAAGTTTGCGAAGCTGTACAAAATTATCGAGCTCCAGTAAATTGATATTGCAATATTCATCAGGGGCTTTATTATCGTAAAGTGCATTTTCGAATTCTTTAATTCCGGAACCCAAAGAACATACAGGGCCTATACCTAAAATATCCATTATTCTGCTCTCCTGATTAGAAGTGCGGAATTGCTGCCTCCGAATGCAAGTGAATGTGAAATTGCATATTGAGTGTTAATACTGATGTTTTCTGTTGTAGGCGTTATTCTACAATTTTCATCAGGTTCTGAAAAACCTGCTGTAGACATAAGGTTTTGATCAATAAGTGACTGAACAGTAAAAACAGCTTCTATCCCTCCGGATGCACCAAGTGTATGGCCTGTGTATGCTTTTGTAGATACTACAGGAATATCCTTGGAATATATTTCTGATATTACTTTACCTTCTGTTTCATCATTATTTGGTGTAGAAGTGCCATGAGCATTAACAAAACCAATTTTCGAAGCATCCAGATTTCTTAGAGCGGATGATATTGCCTTTTTTAAACCTTTGCCTTCCGGATGCGGTGCAGTAGGGTGATATGCATCAGAAAAACAGCCATATCCAATAACTTCTGCAAGCGGAACAGCATCGCGCAATCTATAAGTTTTATCACTTTCGAAAATAATGATTCCAGCACCTTCTCCGAGGTTAAGCCCGTCTCTGTTTTTGTCAAAAGGCCTGCATGGTTTTTTTGACGTAATCTGCATGGAGGAAAACCCAAGGTAGGGAATACGTGAGAGTTCATCTGTTCCTCCTGCAATTGCAATATCGCAGAGTCCATTTTCTACCCATAGTTTTGCAAGGCCTATTGCATCGGTTCCGGATGAACAGGCATTGGAAAGTGTTGTAACCGGGCCTGTTAAATTATATCTTTTAGATATGAATTTTGCAGGATTATTGTTTAAATATTTTTTTACAGTTTGTATATCAGGTTTATCCCCATTTTTATATTCTCTGTAGAACTTTTCATTGTTTAATGTGCAGCCTACTGTAGTGCCTATGCATACACCAATTTTTTTAGAATTAATATAGCTTGTAGAGAGTCCAGCCTGTTCAAGTGCTTCTTTAACTGCTTTTAATAAAAAAATATTCGTTAAGGTAGAATCTTCCGGTTGTTCAAGTTCCTCTATAATCCTGCTGCTTATTTCAAAGACCGGAAATCTGGTTTTTAAGTTTGTTTTAATTCGAGAATTTGTAACAGGATTTCTTTTGCCTGCGTACATAGACTGCATGCATTCGCCTACATTACTGCCTGCAGAACAAATACATCCGATTCCTGTTATTTTAATTCCAGAATTATTAACGGTTACTCTCAACTGTTGCTCTTAGCTGTTGCTTTTAACATAGTTTTCCCGAATGTATTCAGAAAGTGAAGCGATAGAACTAAATGCGGTTTTGGCTTTTTCCATGTCTTTAATTTCCACTTTAAAATGCCTTTTTAAAAGAACAACAAGTTCAACAGCATCTAAGGAATCCAGGCCAAGGCCGGATCCGAACAAAGGTTCATTCTCGTCGATATCTTCCGGTTTCACGTCAATAAGCTTTAAACCATCTATAATAATCCGTTTAAGTTCATCATTAAGTTTCATATTTTCTCCTGAATTACTTTCATCCATATCTTTATACCAAAAATCGAAAAAATTAAACCACATATATGGATATTTCTTTAAAAAGTTTTCAAGATTTTCTGAGTATAAATCAAGATATAATTGTATTATATCATTTTTTAAAAGCTTTTCATCTTTAGGCAGTAAATTTGTTAAATTAATATATTCGATAGAATAGGATAATCTTCCTGTGCGTGCTGTTAAAATCATTACAAGATAAGAATTCGTACTGTATGCAAGGTGCTGTGCAATTATCGGAAACTTTGCTTTCTCTCCAAAAAAGTTGGAGGATCCTGTTCTCCACTGCATAGTTCTGTCACCATTTATAGTCATACATTCCTTGTTCTCTAAGGCATTTGCCGCTTCTATCATACCACCCATATATAGAGTAGGGTCTATTAAATTATATTTAGTTTTGTCTCCGGATATATCAAAGAAATATTGGTTCTTGTCTTTTGCATTAATATTTAAAAGAAAATTGATAGTTTTTCCAAGATAACCCATATGGGCCATAACCATTTTCCAGGTACCAATATGGGAAGATAAAATAATAAGCCCTTTATCTTCTTTTGATAAATTAAATAATTCATTAGTCTTAGGAAAATCTACTGATATAATATCTTTACCTAAAACACCTACAGCTGCCTGGTCTACAAGTACAAGCCCAAACTGAAAAATGTATTTAATAGTGCGTATATATCTTGATATTAAATTATCATTTTCAAAGCGCTTTTTAAGGTAAAAGTGAGCACTTTTTTGTATACCTGGCCGTAAAGCATAAAAAAGTATAACAAAGGAAAGTAGTAGATATGCAGTATAAATTCCAGAATATCTTAATAGTAAATAGAAACATTTCATTCCGAAGTTATGGCCGTAATTTGCTCTATTCATTTTATTACGCTGCCTATGTAAAATTCTTTTTTCTTATTTTTTGTACAATAACAGTTATTATGTAAACAATCAAACCAACTAATAATGCAAGTACAGGCGCCAGTACAACACTTCCTATAAGGTAATCATACAAATAAGTGCCTATGTTACTGCCGAAATTCTGTAATATCTCCTGATTTAGTATAAGCAATTCTCCAAAGCGGATATAATGCCCTGCAACTACACATAATGCAGGAACAAAAGGCGGGCCGCAAAAATGGCTTATATTAAATGCAATAAGGCGGTTTAAACGTAGCTTTTTTGCAGCAAAGATAATTACAATACTATGAACTGCAATTAAGGGGAGGGTTCCTAAAAAAATACCGAGCATGCATGCAAGCACTATTTGATATGGTTTTATGTTTTCTTTTAATAGCATTTTAAAAAATGCTGAAATACGTTTAAATATAGGTTCTTTTTGTTTTTCATGCGGAATTAGTATTTTATTTGTGATCGGGAGTAAATTACGTAAAAATAACGAAGAATAAGTTAAAGAGATCCTTGCATTATCTATAAATGGGCGGAAGTGTGAATACTTTTTTGTTTTTTCCGAATAGACAACAGGAATAATAACGTTTTCTATTTTTAAGCCTGCCCATATTCCTTTTACAATTATTTCTACTTCAAAATTGTACCTGTTTCCCCTACATTTAATTTTAGTTATTAATTCTACAGGATATGCACGAAATCCGCTCTGGCTGTCTATTGCGCTTACACCAGTTGTTACCTTCACCCAGAAATTGGAAAATTTTCTGCCGAATTTACTAATATCCGGAGCTTCGGAATTATTAAAATCTCTGTTACCAATTATTATGGAATTGGGATATTGATTAATTTTTTCTACGAATTTTAGCGTAAATTCCGGCATATGCTGCCCATCTGCATCCAATGTTATAATATGCGTATAATTATTTTCATTAGCCCATGCAGTACCTGCTTTTATTGCAGCACCTTTGCCCCTGTTTTCAGGAAACACAATTTTTACAATATTGAGGTCTTTTATAGACTCTTCGGAATTATCCACACTGCCGTCGATAACCACAATTACATTAATCCCCGTTTTTATGGAATCAAGAACTACATTTCTAAGTGTTTCCTCATTATTGTATGTGGGGATAACTATTGTGGCTTTTATATTCCTGTTGTTTGCGTTTTCCAATTTTATAGTACCTTAAAAATAAAAGAATAAACCCTAAGTTATGCTTCAAGGTTTATTCTTTTTTGTTGATTGAGTTTTAAAACTTATACTGTTTTTTAAGAGAGGTCAAGTAAGATTTGGACTAAGCAATTTGTACCCATAGGGCATACACGCTGTTATAGAAAATTAAGATCTCTGGCGGCAAAAATAAGAACTAAGGCACAAAATAATAAAAAGAGGTTAAAAAGAATTCCTATAATAAATAATAATACTTTTATACTGAATAATAATAGTCTATTATTTTAGATTAGCTTTTATGTAGATACTGGAAAAAAATACTTTTAATTCATTATAGAATATCAGAAAATTATTATTATCAGCTTTAAATGCTTTATATGCTTATTAATTTGTTAAATTAAAATTAATTATGTTAAATTATATTTAACTTTTATTGACTTTATAATAAATAATAAATTATATTACTTCAAATGGATAAAATTGGGGAAAGAATAAGGGCAAGACGGGAACATAAAACTATGCACTTAAATGAACTGGCTTGCAAAGTTGGTGTTACAAAAAGCTGCCTTTCTCAAATAGAAAACAGGAAATCATTCCCGTCTATCATTACTCTCAAAAAAATTGCTGATAACCTTAATACAACAATTGGTGATCTGGTTGGCGAGAAAGAAATGCTGGCATTTAATCCCCTTATTACTCATAAAAAAAGAAAATTTGTAAAAACCAATAACAGCGGAGCGTCTTTATATCTTTTATCGTATCATGATCCACATAAACAGATGGAGACATATTTTCTTCAGTTTTATATTAATTCAGATTCATCTGACTTAATCGATAATCATCATGACAGGTTTTTTGCTATGTTATAAAAGGTAATATTGAAATTAATTTGAATGAGAAAAAGTACATTTTAAAAAAGGGAGACTGTTTTTATTATAACTCTTTTGATAAACATTTAATAAAAAATATAGGTGATAATTTGACAAAAATGATTTGGATAATCTCACATCCAAACATTTAATCTTTTTTAATTACATTAATTCTAATTAGCGTTGTTAAAAAATTTGGAATATATATATTAAATTTATGAAAATTATTTTATGGAGGATTTTTTATGGAGCAAAAATACGGAGAAATATTAAAAGCAAAAATGGATAGTGACAGCTTTAAAAAGCTGGAAGCACTAAATAATAACGAAGCAAATGAATTTATTATTCATGCAATTGATGTTTGTAATCCGGAAAAAGTATGGGTTGGTGATGATACACCGGAAGATTCAGAATATATTAGACAATTAGCAAAAGATAATAAAGAAGAACTTCCCTTAAAAATGGAAGGACATACTGTTCATTTTGACGGATATTATGATCAAGCTCGAAAAAAAGAAGTTACAAAATACCTCGTTCCATCGGGTGAAGTACTTGATTCAAAACTCAATCAGATTTCAAGGGATGAGGGAATTAAAGAAATGGAAGAATTGCAAAAAGATGCTTATAAAGGACGAACTATGCTGGTCCGGTTTTTTTGTTTAGGTACTCCTGATTCTATTTTTGCAATACCCTGTCTTCAAATTACTGATTCTGCTTATGTGTGTCATGCAGAAGATCTTTTGTATAGAAAGGGTTATGGAGAATTTAAAAGATTAAAACCAGGTGCAGAATTCTTTAAATACAGACATGCAACAGGTGAAGTTGATGAAAGAAATACATCCAGGAATATAGAAAAAAACAGAGTATATATGGATTATACACGTAATACAGTACTTAGTGTAAATACTCAGTATGCAGGAAACAGTGTTGGATTAAAAAAACTATCACTCAGGCTTGCAATTAGAAAAGCGGATCGTGAGGGCTGGTTGGCAGAACATATGTTTATAATGAGATCTAATGGGCCAAATAACCGTAAAACTTACTTTTGCGGAGCATTCCCGAGTGCCTGCGGTAAGACCTCTACTGCAATGATTCCGGGTGAAAATATAGTTGGTGATGATTTAGCATATTTCAGAGTTATAGATGGTAAATTTAAGGCTGCAAATGTAGAAAACGGTATTTTTGGTATTATCACAGAAGTTAATGCAAAAGATGATCCCGTAATTTTTGATGTACTTAATAAACCGGGTGAAGTTATCTTCAGTAATTGCCTTGTTAAAGACGGTAAGCCATATTGGATAGGTATGGGTGAAGATATACCATCAAGCGGAACAAATCATGCCAGTTTAGATTGGAAGGAAGGTATGAAAGGGCCGGATGGAAAAGATACTACATTAAGCCACAAAAACTCCAGATATACAGTACAAATGAGAGACCTCGAAAATGCAGATCCGGATTGGGATAATCCAAATGGACTGCCTGTAAGTGGTATAATTTACGGCGGACGCGACAGTGATACTTCTGTTCCGGTAAAAGAAGCTTATTCCTGGGATCATGGTGTTTGTACTATGGGTGCTATGCTTGAATCTGAAACTACTGCTGCTACAATTGGTCAGGAAGGTGTTAGAGTCTGGAATGTTATGTCAAACATGGATTTCCTTTCCATGCCTGTTGGACGATATATTCAGAATAATCTTGATTTTGCAAAAGATATTAAAAGGCCAAGGGTATTTGGTACAAATTATTTTCTTAAAAGAGACGGTAAATTCTTAAACGGAAAACTTGATAAATCTGTCTGGATTAAATGGATGGAAAGAAGAGTACATAATGAAGTAGAAGCTGTTGATGCTGCTTATGGTATGATTCCAAAGTATGAAGATTTAAAAGTTCTATTTAAAGAAACTCTTAATAAAGAGTACTCTAAAGAAGAATATTCAGATCAATTTGCCGTAAATGTAAATGCGTGCATTGCAAAACTAGGCCGCATGGAAGAAATATATTCTACAGTTAATGATACTCCACAGACTATGAAAGATGAAATGGCTGCACAGAGAAAACGTTTAGAAGATTTAAAAGCAGATAAGGGAGAAAAAATAAACCCTTTTGATTTATATTAAATTAAACAATCTTTAAAGATAGAAAGAGGCTGCTTTTTAAGTAAGCAGCCTCTTTTTTTATAATTAAGATATATGAGTTCCTCTTAGGTATTTGGAATCCCGCTCTAAATTCATTTTAATCACATCCTCTATGCAGCCTATAAATTCCATAATACATTTACAGCGCAAAGAATAATATACTGTAGTACCTTTTTTTTCTCCTTCTATGATACCTGAATTTTTTAAGATTGATAAATGTTTTGATGTTGTTGATGAATCGATGCCTATCATTTCTGCAAGCTTGGACACACAATATGGCTTGTTATTAAGTTTATCAACTATGAACAGTCTGGAAGGGTGGGAAAGAGCTTTAAGTATATTTGCACGCGCAATGCTTTTTAACTTTTCATTTTCTTTCATAATATTTAATAATATTAGATTGTCAGTATGACTGCAAAAAGTCAAGAAGTTTCCTTGACTTAATTTTGCTAATTGGCTAAATTGCCATATATCAATATATAAAAATTATAATTTTGATTCTAATCTTGTGATTATTTTTCCGGAGGAATATTATGGAAAAAAAACTTAATATTTTTGAAAAATATTTAACTCTTTGGGTACTACTCTGTATTGGAGTTGGAATATTTCTTGGAAAGCTTGTGCCTGGTGTGGCTCTCATATTGGATTCATTATCTATATATCAAGTATCAATTCCTATTGCGTTCTGTTTATTTTTTATGATGTACCCGATTATGGTTAAAATTGATTTTTCTGAAGTTATAAAAGCAGGAAAAACTCCAAAACCTGTTCTAATGACTTTGGGAATAAATTGGGCTTTAAAACCTTTTACAATGTATTTAATTGCCACTTTTTTTCTTGGGTTTGTATTTAAGGGATTTCTTCCGGGAACTGAAATAATAAAAAGCGGTGAAACTGTAGAACTCTGGAGAAGTTATGTTTCCGGAGCTATCCTTTTAGGTATTGCTCCATGTACTGCCATGGTACTTATGTGGGGATATCTTGCTAAAGGGAATGATGGACTAACATTAGTGATGGTAGCAATTAACTCTCTTACTATGCTCGTTCTTTACGGACCGCTGGGAAGTTTTTTACTGGGTATTAATGCCATGCCTATTCCATGGCAGACTATTCTTTTTTCTGTTGCTATTTATGTTGCGCTACCTCTTGCCGCAGGTTATATTTCCAGAAAACTTATAATAAAATATAAAGGAATTGATTGGTTTAATCAGAAATTTCTTCACTTTCTAACACCTGTAAGCATAATTGCATTATTGTTTACTTTAATTTTACTTTTTTCTTTTAAAGGAGAAACAATTATAAGCAATCCATTAACAATTCTATGGATTGCAGTTCCGCTGTTTATTCAGACTATTTTCATATTTGCAATTGGTTATTTTGTGTTTTCCAGAATATTAAAGCTTTCGTATCATGATGCTGCACCTGCATCTATGATTGGAGCATCCAATCACTTTGAAGTTGCTGTCGCGACATCCGCGATGCTTTTTGGTTTATCTTCCGGGGCATCTCTGGCTACCGTAGTAGGCGTTCTTATAGAAGTACCGGTAATGCTGCTGTTGGTATGGGTGTGTAAAAAAACCTGCGGCTTGTTTTCTGATTGTAGACTGAATGAGCCTCAATGTATTGGTAAAGAGATCCGCCTGGGCTCGTCTAATAAATAAGGGCAGGGTACCTCCTGGTATTGTAGAATCTTCCACTATCTGATTTTGTTTTTCTAGATTTTTATCTATTCAAGGGGATATACAGAGATTTGAAACTACTAATCAACACTTATCTTCACTAAAAAGATATTATAAGTGCAGCTAAGTATCGATTAGTGGTCAAATTCTTTTTTTTATATTTGTACAAAATAAAGTTTATTAGTGACTATATTTATTATTTCTATCCGGGACTCCCCGAAGCTTGACTCAAATAATAAAAGAACTTATTATTTATACTTATTTAATAGTGCTTTCTCGTTTTATTTTGATGTACGGAGGATTTATTTTAAAATAAAAAAACAATAATGATATTTTTTATCATATTATTTCTTCTAAGCTGTCTGCATGATAATAATTTAGTACAGAGAGGTAATAATAACACTTCAGTGCCGGTAAAAAATATTTTAACAGGTGACCAAATTGATTTTATCCACGAAGATATTAAATCCAGGTACGATTGGAGACAGAATGAATATGAGTTGGTCCAGCGGCT
>SDBV01002706.1_pt1 | contig 26506 bp, 25 predicted proteins | sample 2277081 | NCBI WGS metagenome assembly SDBV01 (sample SAMN10402039, study PRJNA504765) | marine sediment metagenome | isolation source: marine sediment core GS10_PC15, 223 cmbsf | place: Arctic Ocean: Southern Knipovich Ridge | collected 2010 | reverse complement strand
GCGCCGGACGCCATAGAGTTTACCCACCTGTGCCAAGAGGTGTACATGTAGTATTGATCAGTGTTGTAACCAAGCGCAATACGAGCCTTGGAACACGCAAGAGAGAACTCTTCCTTGTGGACGTAAGGATGAAGAGTGATATTGGGATGAGGCTGAAGTCCTTTCCGTGCCCAGTCTACCAGTGCGAAAATGTGGACATCTACCCCTGCATTAGCGAGAGCATTGACGATGGTGAATCTTCCCTTGCCGTGTCCCGTACCCTTGATAGGGGGATTAGCCATAAACACTACGTCATACTCCTTTTCCACCTCATGGGGATAGTAACACTCTGGGTCTGTCCCGGCCCACCAGAACCCTACTCTCCTACACCCTGCGTCTACGTGTAGTTGTAAGAGAGGTCTGTGTTGGTGCTGGAGTACAGTCATATCTGCATATTTGCCTATCTTACCTACGTAGGACTTCACCTTCGGACGGAAGTCAGGGTAGAAGTGGATTACTCTACAGCCTGTAGCTGCTCTGACATCACGTACAGATTCACCATACAACTTCTCACACTTACCCAAGTGAATGAAGTCTGGTCTGAACTCAGTCGCATACTGGACAAACATCTCGTTCATTACCACCGCACCCACTTTCTTGGCAGTGAGTCGGTCGTTGAACGACTCGAAGGCAGTTGATATCCTCCGATAGGCTTTCATCATCCCCTGGATATGTCCAATGGATCCCTTCTGGTGCATGTGCTCTACATAGAATATCCTCACTATCCCCCCTTCTCATATATTGATATGTTTCTTGCTAAATAGGCAAACTTGCCACCACAGATTTCCAGCCACTTTTCCTTTATGCGTGCCGTCTCCTCCGGTAGATAGTGTAGCCCTCGCATCCGCAGTTTGGCAAGCCAGTAGTTAGGCGGCTGGCAGTTGATATGTCCTGTCCCGCCCTGGCCTGGAGGAGCAGCGGTGAATACTATGACGTTGCTGGCATGACTTACGACAGTATCACAGAGTATGTCCGCCGCTGATTCAGGCAAGTGCTCTGCCATTTCTATACAGAGTACGAGATCAAATGTACGCTCTAAGTCTAGGGGTTCCTGTAAGTCTTCACACAATGCATGTATACTATCTTGCTCAAATATAGGAGCGTATTCAGATATGTCAATAGCCCAAGTGTCAATACCAAGATCTGCTAGAGTTAGGGAGTAATGTCCAGTTCCCGCGCCCAGGTCGAGTGCTGATGCGAATGGCCCGAGTTCGTCTGCTAGGCACCTGGCTAAGTTTGGGATGACGCCAAAAGGACGACGCTTTGTCTTCCTCTGTCGGTAATATTTGTCATTGTAGTCATAGTCTAATGTCTCTTCATCAATAGTGTCACATGGGCGCACCGCATCACGTGGGTCTACCGAGAAGTCTACCTCAATCTCTTCATCCTTGGCATACTTTCGTGCCCCGAACCCCCACCTTCCCTTTGTAACAGGGCTGTCACTATACGGGGAGTCCCACGTCTTATCCTTCGTCGGCATTACGTAGTGCATATACTTATTCTCTGTGATACATAGAAATCTATCAGGGTACACCTGACTACGCACACTGCCATCGTTCTCAAACTGCCATACAGATTCGTTAGGTTGCAGGATACTTTTGAACATCTCGACATTCCAGAATGCGGCCTGGGCAGTGACACGATATGCCGAATCATCAGTGAAGATAGATAGACGAGGATCAGGTACGTATGTACATTTCTTCCGTATGTTCCTCACCCAACCAGAGATAAGGCGGATATGATCTGCACCACCCTGCTCCACAATATGCCCAAACTCCACAATAGCAGCAGTGTCAACTGGTTCATATAGCCAGTGCTCCTCCTGCATCCAGAGGATAGTTGTCGCACCGTCAATGCACTCCAACGCACGACGAGTATTGCCAGAGAAGTCACGGTCGCCGCCAACCTTGAGAGATATACCACAAGGCGCATCGAGTTCATTTGTGATGAAGTAGACAGGATAGGGGCAGTCAGGCCAGTATTTCTCTAAGCCGTGACAGAATGGCCCCCACCCTCCTGAGTATCTATCGAGACTTCCTACTAAGAGTACAATATTCATTTAGGTCTCCCTACTATTTGGGTATTCCCACTATCACATCGTCTTTCACAGATAGAGTGTATGTGAGTAGCGCAGCCTGTAAATCTTCGTAGACGGGCCACCACTTCTCGTCATGCTGAGGGGCAGGCGGGCGTCCGATGAAATGGCGAGCGTCGTCAATGAGTATAATGTGTGGGCGTCCGTCTTCATTGATTGCATCTATCTCATCCATTATAGGGCATTCGCCGAATTCTGGCAAATCATACTTCAAGTCTGGACTCCAGTATGCGTCTATCCAGAGAATGCCAGGGGTGGGGAGAAGGGCTAGGACAGCAGCAAGTTTCTCTCCACTGTTGCCCAAGACCCAATGGATGTTTGGGAAGTTGCGCAGGCGGTGCTTTGTCCTATTGTAGTGGATTTCAGATAGCTCAATGGCATAAACTTGCTCAAACTGTCCGGCTGCCCACTGCGTTGTCCTACCGTGCAGGACGCCTGTCTCCACAAAATGAGCTATTCCATATTCGTCCCGCAGGCTCAGTATCAGTGCTCGGGATTCTTTCCTGTAACCTGGTCGTGATCTCATTTAGTTCCTCCGTATGATTGCCAACGCTTCTCCTCAAAGTATATCCTGTGCCAGCGATCATAGCACTCCTGGCTGTATCCACTGCGGTCAAACTCACCCCGTTCTCCGTCAGAAGGATACCAGCGTCCGTAGGGGAAGACAAGACCCATTTTACCCTTACGTTCTGTTACGAATTCAGGGAGGTACTGCTTGGCTAATTCACGTACAATCCACTTGGTCTGTCCGTCACGGATCTTGAGGTGAGATGGGATAGAGAATGCGTACTCAATGATAGACTTGTCAAGGAATGGACTGCGGTTCTCTATGCCAAACGCACTGGACATTTGATGGGACATGTGCAGGATAGTAGGGAGTAGGACTTTGAGTTCAGTGTAACCCATTGCGTGAATTATGTCATCGAATTGGTTGAAGTAGTAAGCGATGATAGACTTGACCACTTGTTCGCCTCCCTTTTGACGGGTGATTAACCGTGTGTAACGATCAAGGGGTGGATCGAGGTAATAGTCAAGTAAAGGTCTGTAGTTACGCATCGCGGGAAGATTATAGAGTTCGTTTTCGTGTGGGATGATAAGGTGACGGGTATAGCCGGAGAACAATTCGTCAGCTCCCTCGCCAGAGAGAATGACTTTGATCCCACGTTCAGATGCAGCGCGGGCGAGCGAGTAGAGTGGGAACGCGCTGAATGAGGCGACGGGCATTTCCAAGTTGTAGATGATGTCATCGAAGTCACGTTCGAAGTCAGCTTTAGTGGGTCGGATGACAACGAGTTCAGTGCCAATGTGATCTGCTATAGCTTGAGCGTATTCTAGCTCGTCGTAGCATGGGCCATCAGGAAAGTTGCAGGTAAAACATACATCGGGTTTAGCGATGGCTGCAATTATGCCAGAATCGATTCCACCTGAGAGATACATTCCCCAAGGCTTGTCGGAGGGAGTGCAGGCTGCAATGGAGGCACGGAGGAGGAAGTCAAGACGGTCTAAGTCTTGGTAGGGTTGTAGACTATTGCGTCTGTCAATACACCAGTATTCATTGGTAGAAACACTGAGTCCAGGAATAGACACCAGCGTGTGTGCGGGAAGTAAATTGTGGATCCCTTGAAACAACGTCTCTGTTCCACACGCACACTCAAGGGCAGTGAACTCAGTTAGGGTATTGGGTTGAACATCTGGAATATGTGGTAGCATCTCTCTGATACTGGACGCTACAATAACTCGTGTGCTGTCTTCATACCAGTACGCTGGGCGTTCACCTACTATATCTCTGTCACATATCAATTCTTCATCTTTGCGCCTAATTAGCATTTAACCGTCCTCACACTATATCCAGCATCGGATTCATGGAAAGAGTCAATACGCAATCCGGCACGATCCACCATACTCTCTACCTCGTCCCTACTAAACCGTTTCGCACAAGCCGGATGATACCAGTCAAAGTTCACCGCTATGTTGTCTTCCCACGAGAAGTCGGCGTTGTAGAACATCTTGATGAAGTTCCAGTAGAAGAAGCGTTGGAGGTCATATGTACCAGCGGTGATGCCCAACTCAGGGATGTCGTCTACGGTGATGGACTGATTCATCTCAGTAAGCTGTTTCCCTATCTTAGCAATCTTCTCAGAGAAGTCGTAGCATTGGTCAACGGAATAGTGAGTTGTGATGTCACGTAAGTAATCATCACACATCTCACGCATAGGAGCTTTACGTTTATAGACATAGAAATTGAGAGAGCCAGAAGAGGAGAGATGATCGGCTAGGTGAGATAGAGTATGGAATGGAGATGAAGTATGATGTAGTACCTGGTCACACGAGATGAAATCAAAGAACTGTGGATAAAAGGGTAGATTGGCAATGTCACAACGGATGAAGTTGATGCCTAAATGATGTAGGCGGTCATAGGCAATATGAATCCCGTCGCTAAGATCCACCGCATATACGCCCGCACGAGTCCCCATAGAACGGAAATGCTTGGCATCACGCCCAAGCCCCGTGCCAGCGTCAAGGATAGTAGACGCAGTAAATATCTGATCAGCCAACTCTTGCTCATTCCCATGTGCATATCGGTCTAAATACCATTGCCAATAGAAGTTATCTGTATCCTCACGGTAGCCTGGCGCACCTAGCCACTTAGCAGAAAAGGAATCAATAGTATGACGCTGGTCTATGCTCATTTTACCCATATCATATAGATGGGGAACACCAAGGAGAATGGGATATATTCCTAGCTTCCCCGTGACAATCTCGCCGTCTACTTCCTCGTCCACCTGAAGTATAGGTATTCTCCCTGTATCCAAGTCCTTAAGCACTCCCACAATCTCTCGTCTCATTTCCACCTCTTTCTGTATAATGCTTGATCAGCCGTCTTCCATTTCTTAATATAGGGCGTCGATGTATGTTCAGCGTATACATCCTGTACCCACGCAAACCTCCACCCTCGTGCAGCCGCACGCATACAATAGTCGTTGTCTGACCCGTAGTGAATATAGTCCTCATCTAGCAGCCCAATGTCTTCCATAAGGGTACGTTTGATCACCACACAGAAGAATGACATGTTAGGGATGAGTATCACCTTCCGTGGCATCCCAGGTCGTCCACCACCCTGCACACTACGACACTTGCCACTTGGGGTAGCAATACCAAGCCTTAGACTAGATTCAAGTACGTCTATCAGTCGCTTGAGCCACCCCTGTTGTGGGATCCGCACGTCGTCTACGATGTATGAGATATACTGCACATCTGTCTCCAATGCACAACGAAATCCAGCATTAGCATTTGCTGTTGCGCCTCGGGGCACTTTGTCGTATGACACAATGACATCACAGGACACACCAGCCGTTTTACGTGCAAACTCACATGTCTCCATCCCTTTGGCTTGGTCTAACGTTGCAGTTACAATAGCGGCTATCGAGCCCATGCATGCTCCTCCAAAAAGGCGGTGTGCTTTTTAATACTGTGATCTATATCACAGGTGTAGTCATCTTTGGGTACAAGTCGGTAGACGTTCCAATTGTGTACGTGTTTATGGAGATGAGTACCGTTATACGCACGGTAGAACTGCCATACAAGCCCACGCCCTTTTCGCATTGGAAGATCAAGGGGGGCGTCGTGGATTGCGACGGTTAAGGCAACTCGTATATCAGCGTGTAGGGCAGAGGTGAATGTGAACCCAAATGCCTCTCCCATAGAGCCGTAGAAGGCAATGGGAGCGGTGTCAGATAAGATGGAATTGAGAATAGTGGGCGAGAATATCACATCACCATGTAGAATGATTGTACGGTTTGTCCAAAGTGGAGAGGTAGATAAGACAGTTTCAACCCAATAGAATCGTGGGTCGGGGACAAACACTCGCGGCACTACAGCTTTGATAGATTCCTTATGGGTGACAACAGTTACGTTCTCGTCGTGATCCCACATAGCAAGCTGAGAAATAGTACGAAGGATAAGCGGCTTCCCTTCTACGGGTGCAAGCTGGCAGGGCGATTCCAGAGTCCAGTCCCTACGCGGATCCCCTGATGCCAAGATAAGTATCGTTGGTTCCTTTGTTTTATTTACCATGCCCACTCCTTTGGAGGTCTGAGAGTCTTCGGGTCAATAACGTCCATAATCGCGTTTGATATATCCTTCTCGTCTCTGGCTGATACACGCCCAATATGCTGGCAGTATATGTCAGTGATGTAGCCTACTTTTAGTTTCAGTTCTCCCGCACGGCGGCAGCGTTGAGTGGATGGGTAAGTAGTGCCTGTTACGAGCTGGCCCTTGACGTGCGGGAGATTCCAGCCCGTGAGTACACGCCTACGTACAAATGCGAACGTCCCGCCTACTACCTTGGAATACGTAATCTCTCCACTCTTGCCCAAGATGGTACGAGCGCCTTTGCCACCACGGGTGGGGTTAGTGCTGGGGTGGTTCAGCGCCATAACACCCATCTCAGGGTGCCGATTCCAGATTGCCAATCCCTGAGAGAGCCAGTCAGGAGTGAGGTCTGGACACAGTATATCGTCGTCCGTGAATACAACAGGATCGGAGAACGTCATCCAGAATCCAGAATTCATCTGAGCACGGAGCCCAACGTGTGCGCGCCGAAGGGTGAGGCTATCTATGATACCACTACACCATAGTTCATTGATAAGATAGTCTGTATCATCACTGGCATCATCTACCAGGTGAATTAAATAGGGCGCATGGGTACGATCAACAATATGTTCTATGCACTGCTTGAGATAATCGTGCCGATTGCGCGAGAATATGATGATGTCAATTGGTTCAGTCATCCAATACCCCTTCTGGTATATACCCTATCATCTGCGCGATGCGGTTATCCCAAGTATGGGAGGATAAGACTTTCTGCCTTCCAGCTAGGGCAATAGTATCACGAGCAATATCATCAGCTAAATACGCCTTGATAAGTTCCGCTGCCTCTTCGTGTGTGTCAAACCACACCAAATGTTTGTGGTTCTCGAATAGAGTCTCCAGGCCAGGGAAGTAACGGGTGACGAAGAAACAGCCGGATGCCATTGTGTTGAATACTCGCGGCCAGGATGTGTAGAGATAGGCTTGAGTAGTGGAGTAGTTGATAGCGATACGGGCTCTGGAACATTCAAGAGCAAAATGCAAGGATGAGACGTAAGGGTGGATGCGGACAGGAAGTTTAGGATTCCAGCCATGTCCGAACAGGTCAATGGTAAGTCCAGCAGCGGCTAGGTCTTTGAGAAATATCCCACGGTCAGCTCCCAGGCGAGCATGAATGGGAGAGTAGTTTGCCATAAATATGACGTCATACTTCTTCTTAAAAGGGGAAGGATGGAATACAACTGGGTCAGTGCCCGCAAGGAATGTACCAACCTGGTTGCACCCTGCATCCTTATAGCAACGCATTTGGTAAGGATCTGCGTGTTGGAGTAACGTCCAGTCAGCGTGACGGCCAATGTCAACTACAAACAACTGGACTTTCGTGCGGTAGTCACCGTAGAAGTGGATGATAGTGGAACCAACCCACTGCTTGATGTACTTGATTGTCTTACCCTTGATAGACTCACATTTGCCCAGGTGGACTAGATCGGGCTTGAAGTCACGAGCAACACGACAGAGTTTGTCATTCATCGCCATACTGCCATGATTAGACTCTTTGCGGTAGTCAAAGGGAATGTGGACGGCAACCTTAGTATATGCCGCTGTCATCCCTTCGACGTTAGGCTTTGCGTTAGGAGCAGAGAATGTGTCAACGTGGAGCACCCGTGGTTTTGTCATAGACCCCTCCAGGTATCGACTGTGATGCCAACTGAGATAACGTCAAAGTATTTGTCGTCTTTGTAGACGTGTTGGTGAAACGTGCCCTCAATTGAGAATCCGGCAGAGAGAGCAACGGTGAGCCCCCGCCTACTACTAGCTAGAATATAACCGTAAACACGGTTTAAGTCAAGTGTATTGAAAGCAGTATCCAAGAGGGCGAGTAAGGCAAAACGACCGTAGCCAGCGCCGCGATATAGAGGAGCAATAAGGAAACGACCATATTCAGCACGATGGTGAATAGGATCAATATCCTTTAATCCTACTGCACCAATACAGTCAAATGTGCCATTGGGGTGTGTCCTGACAACAACGTAGAAGTGTTGAGTTGCATCTGCTACTACTTGTTTATGCCATTGCAGATGAGATTCCAGTGTAAGAAGAGAACTGGAGAAGAAACTGGCTAAGTCTTGGTTGCGCCACTTCACGAGTAGTCGATGATCATTTGCAACAGGAGTTGCCAGTTTTATTGTCATATCTTAAACCCCCTTATGCTCTCTATGACGTGACTGACTTCATCATCGGTTAGATCAGGATAGCAGGGGAGAGTGAGAATAGTCTTCCAAACTCTTTCTGCAACAGGAAGGCTAGGAGACGGGAAGTTATTGGCGAAGTAAGGCTGGAGATGGAGTGGGATATAATGGACACCTGTGGCAACACCACACTCCTTGAGATGTTGATTGAGTTGGTTCCTGTGGCCTGGGACTTTGATGACGTAGGCGTGCCAAGAAGACTTGCAACCAATGCGCTCATATGGATGAACAAGCCAATCAAGATCATACAGTCCCACAGTGTAGAGTTCTGCAATCTCTCGCCGTCGTGCATTAAGTTCTGGCAACCTGTCCAATTGTACAAGTCCGATGGCAGCTGCAATATCGTTCATGTGTGCCTTGTAGCCAAGAGATGCAATCTCATAGTACCAACTATACTGGCTGTCGGCAGCGGAGCCGGTACGATTCCAGGTATCTTTGTCAATACCACACCAACGGAGTTTACGGAGTTTATCAGCAATATCTTCATCATGACACGTGACCATTCCACCTTCGCCACAGGTGAGGTTCTTCACAGCGTGGAAGGAGAAACAAATAGCGGCGCTAATGCTAAGAAGACCGCCAACCCACTCCCCCCAATACTTAGAGCCACAAGCATGAGCAGCGTCCTCAATTACTACAAGTTCATTGTCATTAGCAAGTTCCCATATAAAGTTCATATCACAGGGCGTACCGCTGTAGTGTACAGGCATAATAGCTGCCGTCTTGTCAGTCACTTTGTGTCTTGCATCAGCCACATCAATGCAAAGAGTGTCTGGGCATACATCTACAAACACCGGTGTTGCCCCACAATAGATAACTGCCAATGCCGTAGACGCGAATGTGATAGTAGGCACCAGCACTTCATCTCCAGGGCCAATACCCAATGCCAGCAATGCTAAGTGTAATGCCGCTGTCCCACTATTCATCCCAATGGCATACTCGGCTCCTACGTAAGCCGCAAACTCAGTCTCGAATTGAGCCGTCTTCGGGCCGAGACCAAGCCAGCCGGATCGCATAACCTCAGCTACGGCTTCAATCTCACGGTCAGTTATAGACGGACGGAATATTTGTATCATATATCTCCTCCTCAATTTCAGGTAGTGGCACTTCTTCCTCTTCCGGTACTCCATCCCCTATTTGCAATATCTTAACCGTCACCTGGTTCCACCAATGGAACTTATACCCTTCATCCCAAAGTGTGCGAATGAAGTAAAAGTCACCCCCACGCGGAGTGCCAAAGGTGTGGATATGCTTGAGCCAGACTTCACGGCGGACAGCAAAGCAAGGCGATCCAATATGCCCGTCAACAGGCGTCCTTTGCCACCACCGGCGCTCAGGTTTCACCACTCCATATGAAAGCCAGCGCATTTTAGTGATAACAACATCAGGATCGTATTGTCGGACGAGAGTCTTGAGAATATGAACGTAGTCATCATAAACCAATATATCATCATCGTCAAGAATTAGAACAAACTGACCATTGACAAGATGCTTATTGAGTGCGAGAGACTTGTTAGCGCCTTCCTTCCCTATGCCAATTTCGTCTACAATGAAGATATGTTCTAAGTCTTGGTCAGTTTGGTTCAGGACAGACGCCACATTGCGTGCAAGGAGATTAGGCCGTCTGAAACATCGAGTGACGATAGAGAGAAAAGGGGATAAAGTGGAATCCATTATCTTATCATCTCCTTCACTATGTCCAACAGTAACCACTCTCACAGAGTAGTGGTAGCTGGAAATGTTCGCGTTCCCGTTCCCGTGCTGCATCTGCTTCTAAGTCTGCATCAGCTAATGGTATTCCACCCTTGTAAACATAAAGTTCATCAGCGGTTGAATCACCGCGCACGGCAAGTGGATTGTGGCGATTGCTCTCATCAAATACCACAGCTTCCACAAACTCATCTGGTGCCGTGTCACGCATCACAACCCACTCGCTTGCTTGTCGATAAGGACAGCCGATACAAGCTGACTTTGGTGGCACAGGCAACTCATGCAACTCAAGGTAATCCTTACAGTGCTGGCGAGTCATCTGTTTCTCTACTAGCGGCCATCGGTGCGTGATGAATTGGACACGACTTGCTTTAATTCGTATCCATTCGTCCAGGCTGAACCCTATCCACATTTCAACGCTACTTGGCTTTGGAGCAGGCGGTTTAGACGGATGCAGACCCATCAGTTCACGGATTCGGTGCTTGACTGGCACGATCTTGAAGTGACGTGTACATTGACGTTGCAGTGGGCCACCATCTGCTGTCCAAAATGGAATATGAATGTGTCCGACAGCACCTTCATCTCGCACGTTCCCGCCCGTTACAATCTCCACCCGTACCCCGCACTCTCTCAGCCAGTCCGTGTAGAAATCACGCATCTCGTAGGTGAGGGCACGTTCCCAGCCAGTGTCGGCAGTGATCACAGCGTCAAGTTTAGGTAAGTCGCCCAATGCCGACATAACAGCAAGAGTCGTAGATTGCACACCACAGCCCCAACTTAGAACACGTAAATCCATAGAATCACTCCCAGAGTAATCAGTACCGGAATTAGTGGAATCACAATCCAGTCAATAAGAACCTCAATCACATCCAATGTATGATACGGATCAGATTTCATTGCACCGTCTCCTTATCACTCTCACTACCCTGCCACGATTTCCCAATGTGGTCAAACGCCGGTAGTACCCCATCAGCCAATATCGCAAAGTCCATACAACTCCAACTGTCTTTCACCCTATGGGCAAATCTTACCTCAGTCTCACCCAATGACTTGCGCCGTGCGTATTCACCATAACAGGCAAATCGTTTTGTATGACGCAAGTGGGGACGATTGGAGTAAATGTGAAGATGGGGAGAGTCTTTGCTGATATACATGAAGGATAGTGTGCCAATGGAAGTCTTCTGTTCACGAAGTCGGAGATTGAGCATATGCCCTGCTATTCCATCGTAGCGGACAGCACAGACTCTAGGATTGGACTCCATCAGAGCAACGCCAGCAGTGATGTTTAAGTCTCGCGTAGCAACATAATCATCTTCAATGAGAAAGACATATGGGAAGTCTTTACTGAGAGAGGCAAGGGCAGTGTTTGCATTGACACCCCACCCGCCACGGTTGCCAAGAGTGTAGGTAAATGAGATGTCGGGGAAGGCGGTAGCGATGGCGTTGAGGTAGGGCGAAGGAGAGGAGTCATCTGCAAGATGCCAAGAGATTTCACCAGGGTAAGTGAGGTAGCGTTGGAGTGCCGAGATAGTGCGGGTAATCTCAGGTAGACGGTCGTAGGTTATGACGCAGATTGCGAGTTTAGGATAATTCATACACCCCCTTCCACTTCATCTATCTTACCACATCCTTCCCCATCTGTCAACACAGACAACAAATGAGGGGCACATTTCTATGCCCCTCAAGTCTGGGTGTCTATGATATTGTCAACTACAGTCTACTGCCGATGCCACTCACTGTAGTAGGATGGTTGTGCTCGCTCACTCACGCCACCCTTGGCGAAGTAGTCACTGTCCTGCCACGGGCTACGCAGCATCTGCAACGGCGTGTACATCACGTGGTTGATCCGACCGGCAAGCTGAGGAACCTTTAGAAGAATCCGGGGTTCGACTTTGCCTGAGACCGTGAAGCACCACTTCAGCCGCTCAGTTGTCCACATGAACCGCCCGTCGTCAGTCCGAATGTCACCTGTCAGTCCTGCCATAGCGATGTCTGTCAACGCACCCCGGTAGTCCTTGTACTGAATGAACACACCAGGACGACTGCCCATATAGCGCAGCGGCAAGAAGTAGAAGTTGCACGCGAACTCTCCGGCATTTAGGTTAGCAGCGTCGTTTACGGAGTCGTATGTGTAGATCCCATCATCGATAATGACAGGGAGTTCCATACCGTTGATGCGGATGGTCATTGTCTCACGCATCTGCTCCCGCATGATCGCAACACGAGACGAGTCGATGTTGTTTGTATTGCCAGCAATCATCACGATATTGCGTGTAGACAACCACGCTACGGGCCAGATTTCGGTCAGCTCGTACCAAGCGTGGGCGTTCATCACGAGTGCCCACTGGCAAGGAAGAAGACCCATGCGATCAGCGTTGTAGAAGAGAGTCCACATCATCGAACTCATGTACTCAACGATCCTATAGCCGCCACCAGCGTTGAGAGTATTGATGTTGTTATACGCGAACTCTTTGATGTCACTGTCGAGCGCCGGGCAAGTTGTGTTGGTGATTGCATCGACCTTGCCGGTTGAGATCAACAGATCAAGTCCAGGACATTCAGCATAACCGTAGTTGGGCGCGACTCCAAGGTTGTTGGCGGGATTACCCTGCCACCACATCGGAACGAGCTTTTGCTGGAGCAGCATACCGACCATCAACATCCCCTGCGCTGTTGCGACTTGCAGGAGTGTGCTACGGTCGTAGCTGCTGATAGGAGCCATGTTGTCTTCGGGGAACCCCAGGATATCGTTGACGAGTTCCATGTCCATCTCGCCAGAGTTCACTCGCTCCATGACCTTATCAACATCGATTGTCTTAGACTCACGGCAGACACGCCCGAAAGTCGCCGTCTGAATACAGGCCTCGTACTCACCACTTAGACACGTCGCACAGGGCGTAGTAGGCTCGTCACCAGAGTCTTCCTCAATACCTGTGATGAACGGGAACAGTGGATTGGTATTGACACTGGGGAATACCGGTAAGAACGCACTAACACCACGCGGGGTGACACGAGCAGAGATAACTTGGTTGTCTAGCCCCGCCATTCCGAACAGCCCACCAGGGCCGTGCATATGGTTCGCTGACCCCGTTGTGCCAGGAGCCTTGAAGCCATACGCCTTGCGGCCATTGCTCATCACTCCAGCCTGAACAATAGCATCCGCGAACATTTTGACCAGTTCTTTATTATCTTGTGTTGACATTTTCCACCTCAGTTCAGTATTTAGTATTGGCTGACGAGTCCATCGATGAGCTGCCCGGCTTTCGTTGTGCTGGCACCACGCTGTTTCTCTGCAGGCTTCTTGTCTTTGAACTCTTCTGTCTCATCCTCAGTCAGAATTGTTGACTCAGCCTTACTGTTTATCATCCAGGACAACGCAAATCGCGGCACATCCTCTTCGACGTCCTCTTCGATCTCCTTCTCGTCAGATTCCTCTAACTTATCCATCCGCGCTGTGAGAGCAGCAAATGCAGTGGAGAGTTCCTTAAGCCCAGTCTGCTCCACAAACGCGGCTACAATAGCATCCATGTTAAGAGCAGCGGGTGTCTCTGTATCCTGAACTTCGGTTGCACTCTTGGCATCCTCAACGTCTTTCTTCTCGTCAGGACTCACGTCTTCGGTATCTTCAACGGAGACTTCAGCGATGTCTTCACTCTTCTCATCTTTTGTCATTTTATGCTCCACTTTTTCATCAGCGAGTTCACGTGCGGCTTTGGCTGTAGCATCGATATACGCTACAAGATCAAAACCAACATCTTCACTGATCTTCTGAAGCGCCTCGCGCCTCTTGTCGTCCATCTCTTTTCCTCCTAAAGCAATTGGGCTGGGATTAAGCAGATTGGCCGCGTACCGCAACGGAAGAACCGTTGACTCATCTGTGTGAAGCCAATCATAGATTCCGTCTTGGCGATCCCCGGATTTGTATTCAAAGCGGTGTGAAGCACCCCACCCTTCAGGTGCTATCACGGGATGGCCTTCTGGATATTCAGTAAAGAATTGCTTGAATGCGTTACCAACTGGAGTGTCGTCAAACACCCCAACTTGTGCTAGAAACCGATCTTCTACCACATCTTGCCATATTATGTCACCGAACTTTGTTTGTTTCAAGTGCCAGAACCATAGTTCTGATTTGATAGCCTTGGAGTCCATTCGATCTACGAAGGCATGGAGAGCAGTGGCACGGAATGCCTCTGGAGGATCGTCGCGGTCAACGTAGGAGTTAGTGGGCCAGATGAGGAAATAAGACTTGGTGCCGTCTTTGGACTTGAAGACAAATGGGAGATGGGCAGGAGTATCAGACTTGTCTGTCCACCCTATGACATCCTTAATAGTAGCAATACAGCGGTCAAGAATAGATTTGCGGACTTGCTGATCTTGGTTGAATTCTGGAATTTCAACCAGACTGGTTGGTTCTACCTCAACCACATTCTCGTCAGTGGATGGCGGAATCTCTCGCTCCGATTCCACCTCTTTGTCATCCGCCGTAATGTCTCCGGTGGGAGTTGCGTCTTGTGCAAAGATGACTTCAGTTTCGGCACTGTCCGTTGATTTCTCTTGTGGATCAGGAGTAGCTGTGATTTCTTCAGGGGGGATCACCTCCTCTTTGGTGGCTATGAGTGGCGAAGGCTGGTCTATAACCTCTTCCCATCCGAGTCCTATCAACTCCAGCTCAAGTTCTTTCTTCCTGCTTTCCTTGATGACTGAATTAGCCTGTTGTATCGCACTAGCCTCACACTTATCCTTTTCACCGTCGCAGCCAGCTAGAGCAGCGTTTGCCACTTTTGCCCACTGTTTCTGCTTGGCAGGAGTATTGGCTAGTTTCGTATGTGATTGTGCGTCACTTGCTGTCCACGGCATATTGTCCTCCGTTTTACTCTTTGTCTCACTATCCGTCTCAGTATCAATAAACTTAACCTCTGGCATAATCATCTGCACTCCCGCAGGAACGTCTACGGGAAGGAGTGTAGTGTAAGGCTCGAACGATGTGATAGGGTAGAGTAACAGTGACTCGGATTTACCCCACCACTTCTCACGTTCTTTTGTAGTTACACGGTGTAGGCTGAACTGTGCATCAAATTGTTCGCTGTCTATTTTATCAGGCGGCCCGATTGTAACAAGTCCATAGGCTAGACCAACGCCAGACTCCTTCGAGATGAGAATGTGGGTGCCTTCAATGGGAATGGGGGAAGGTTGAGCGATAACTGACTTCCTGCCGTCGTAGATGAGGCGAGAGTGTGGGTGTTTGAGATAGAGACCAGTGGAAGGGGGAGTGTAGGCGAGAGGAGTGGAGTGATCGATGCTGTGCGAGAGTAGCGCAGAGACAACAGATGTGTGCATGCCGACAAGGACAGACTTCTCGTTGCTGGCTTTGAATAGTCTATGGATGTGAGCGTGGACGTTAGAGAGCTGTGGGACATCCATAGCTGATATAGATTCAGTTGTCAACGCCATAAGATACTCCTAGTTTTAGGGGGTAATGACTGGCACACGCTGTAACAGCCATAGAGCAATTACCAAGATGCCAGCCGCTAGACCACCACCCAGTGTCCCCCATAGACCTGCCTTGACTTTCAATGTGGCAATCTCTTTGTTAATAATGTTGAACTTCTCCAAGACTCGGAATTCAACTTGGGCAATGAGAGTAGTGAATTGCAAATTGCTTTTGGTGGTATCGACCCGAATCTGTTCAGTCGTTTCTGTTAGATGATCCATTCCAGTTGATATGCGTCCCATCTCTGCCAGAACAAGGCGCTTGTATTCGTCCCAGCCGTTGTCGTCTATGTTGTCGCCTTTTGCCATTTCGTGAACTCCTTATGATGTTTAGCAATATTGGTTGAACTTGCTCACAATAAGCCGTCCCAGGCAGCATGTAGCAATAGCGCCACAGATAGTCCAGCACACCAAGAAACTAAGCATATGCAGCGGGCGTCCGGCGATGTCACTCCAGGTCGGAATCTGCCCAGCCAGAAAAAGTTTGACAGGATTGATAAGATGGTCAAGGTCCACCAGTGTGCTAACCAGCCCACAGATCCAGAAAGGATAAAGTGCGGCCACTGCTCTGCCCAGCAGAGTGCGACGAACTCTTGAAACGTCATCCACGAAACAGCGCGATTAGCCCCGTGACTATCCCGCCAAGAACTGATGCACAGAACAGCACGACGACAGCGGTCGAGAACTGCGATAGCGTGCCGCCGTTGAACAGCGCGATAGCGACGACTGCCGCGACCACCTGAACCAGCAGTAGCAAAGACAAGATGATTCGTAAGACTTTCATAGATTCTCCTATACCTCTATCGTACCCGTTGGGAATGTCACGTCGGCTTCCATCTGTGCCACCGCAGCTTCAGACTGAATAATGCCGCTGATGCGCGTGTCTGCTGAGAACAATGCCAGATAGCCAGCGACGCGCTCCGGCTTGTTCATAGCCTTCAGCGCCAACACGTCTTCTGCACGGATGATGACCGTGAAGTGTCCAATTTCCTTGTCAAACGTGCCGCCCTCGCCGTCTGGTTTCTCGACGAGAACGCGGGTATCCAATGCCACTTTTGCATCTGCCTGTTCCTCTATACTAATCACTCGATACTTTGCCATTTGTTGCCTCCGTTAAGGTAAGATTACGCCGTCGAATTGGTTGGCGCCCAGGTAATCTGAGCCGAAGTATACGGTTGCTGGGTCAGCCGTGAACACCGATACCCAGGCCACTGTTAGCACTTCCACGCCTTGTACGAGCACCCACACCCTGGCAGGATTCCACCTGATGATGCCACCCCAAACTACTGCCGCAGCCCATGCCGTGTTCCAGTTGTCAGTGAGAGTTGCGCCGTTCGATTCCACTGAGAAGAACAGTCGCGGTGTGTTCTCGCGCCGCAGGAGCAGTCGGTTGTTCGCGTCGATGAAAAGATCGACAAGGTACTCGTAGGTACTGCCCCAGTCTCCTATGTCCCCCATAGCATGTCTGCCATCTGCCGAGAACCGAATCGTGCCGTGAGTGCGTGTGAGTCTGCCGGATGGCTGCGTGCAAGTGTCCCTGCCGTCGATGCTCAGGCCGCCGAGTTCGAGGGAGTTGTCCCTAGAGCGCGGCGTGGCGGTCAGGGAGACGGCGTTGAGGGCGACGGCATAAATATCATCAGCGTAAATCGGCCCAGCACCATCCCCCGTCAGTTCTGGCTCAGGTGAAGCACCTGTAATCCTGGCAACAATCCTGAGCGGCTGCCACGCCGCTTCATCGCGTTGTTCATCTATCACCGTTGCGAGCGTACTCTGGTATACAGTTTCGTCAATGCCCCATTCTGTCAGGGTGATTCCTGCCGCGCCCGATCCATAGACATACGCCCCAATATCAACGAAATCGCCAGAAGCAGCGGTGATGCCATAGTAGATGCCCTCGCTACTGATAGCCCCAGCGTTGTATTGAAGCGATGCCACCCCGCTATGAACGACGGTATTCTCTTCTTCAGAATCACCAGCGTCAAGGTTGCTGTTCGTCCACCCATCCGGTATATCAGGATTCGCGCCGGTGAATGTCTCAAGTCCCGGATTGTCAAATAGATTCGCCAGCCACTCTACCTGATGCCAGTACATTGTGCCTACACTGGTCGCGTTGAGGCATTGCACTGACGCACTCACGCAATCCGCAACGACGCCATTTCGAGCCATCGTCGGCAGTTCCAAGCTGAACCACTCACACCAAGGGTGATTGGCGAACCCATCACTCCACACAAACCGGTACACGTCGCCGGTGTCCCAGTCATTATCAGTACCACCAGCGAGCACGGCAGTCACTGTTGTCATATCACCACTGACTGCCGTGACCGTCGTCGAACTGCCATCTGTGATGTTATACAGTGTCATCCCAATCAACGATTGTGGGAAGTTGCCAGTTGCAGCGATTAGCGTAGCCAAGTTGTTGCCACCAGTGTGGACACCGGCGAGAAGAGGACCGAGGAATGTGCTGATTGCCGCGCCGTTGGTTTCATCGTAGACGACGATTCTCGGACCACCCTGACTGTCAGCGCCCCAATGGACAGGAATGCGGAAGACGTAGTTGCTGCCAGCCGCGAGTCCAGCGATGATCTGCTTGAATCCTTTGTCTACCACATCGTTGCCGAAGACGTAACCGCCGTGATACATTCTCGCGCCAGGTGCGTCTAGCGCCATATCGTGCGTGACAAGCCAGCCACCAGCGCCGTCTGTGATTACGCCGTTGTTGCCGTTGCCGGAATCGTCAGTCAATGCCGCACCAGCTCCGTCAGAGTAGTCAGTCTGCCAAGCGGTGTTGCCGTCAACGCCAGGTGGATTCATCCGCGAGTTGGGAACGAACGCCTTGCCCGGCGTATAGCGCAAGGTATTGGAGAGACGTGCCCAGCCGCCGAGACGACCGTCGAAGATGCGCGTAGCATCAGAGCGAGCGCCTATGTACAAATCGTTGCCAACATCTGTTACAGCCGCCCCTACACCGGCCTGCTGCAAGGAGTACGTCACAGGAATACCATCTATCCACAGATAAATCTGTGGATTCCCAGCAGGCAGCGCGGTGCCATCAAATTGTTCTGCGACGTGATGCCATCTGCCATCTGGGACAAACTGAGCCAGTGTAACACGAGAAATGGCTGGAGTAGTGACGCACTGTACGTTGACATAGAGTCCATATGTCCCATTTACGGCAAAAGACCACCCTTCTGCTGCTGAGTCCGCCTTATCGAAAATCCGACCTCCACTAAAAGATCCCCAATCATCAGGCGAGATCCACGCCTCAGCCGTGAACTCGCCAGCGTGCAAGTCCTGAATTGCAGCCGCGTCAGCCACCACGACACTTGTAGCCGCGCCGTCGAAGCTGATCTCCTGCGGTGTCAGTGGTGTGCCTTCGACTACCCAGTTGCCGCCAGCGAACTCGTCATCCAGGAACGCATCAAGCTCGATCTCGCTGTCGTGCGGATGACTCCAAGCGTGGCCCTCTCCCGTAACCAGCGCCGCCGGCGTGCTATCAGTCGGCAGGCCGAACGTACAGTCCCACGAGCCACCACCGCCAGCGATTGCGCAAGGATCAGCTCCCGCACTAATGAGCGCGATTTCGTCTATGCCACCGTTGATGTCCGTGCCGTATAACCCATCCCAGAAGACGCGACGGAAGTAGAAGAGCCCTTCGATGAGCGCGTTTGCAGGAGAAGATGCTGCACCAGCACTGCCAATATACATTGTTGTATTCGGAGCCGATGCAGTAGGTTGTGTAGTAATGCCATAGTCATGAACGTCATTAAGTGAAGCACGACCATAGTTCACACCATCGATTGTTTTCTTGCAATCCCAGCTCACGATAAGGCAGTATGTGTCACCTGCCACCGTAGCCAGTCCGCTGTAGTAGAATTGCTGGCCTCCACACACGATGGCAAGGCGTTGAAGATCATGCACATATCTCGCACTGTAATCAGCACTGACATACCACAGATATTCGTCTATGATGCGCCCCGCTGTTCTATCTGTCTCAGGTGTCCACCGGAAGACAAAGGTGCCCTGGTTTGGGTCAAATCGGTCGTAGAACAACGACGCCACAACCCCAGCCAAGTTGCCCCGCACAAAGGTCAGATTGTCCGGCACATCCTCCCCGCTAATCTTCCCCTGCACGATAGGCGCACCCGCAAACACCGTGCCAGCACGAACCGCCATAGACGGCGTGAAGGTAGTTAGACTCGCGTCAAACTTGAGCAGATGCTTCTTCCTGCCACCAGGTGGTCGTCGTGACCCACGTAATCGTGTGCCCATATAATTGACTCCTTAATCCTGGAGCAAGCCCAGAATGACCGTTATATCATCAGTGGCTGCGAACGTTGGTGTGCCCACTCGATTGACAAGTTGCCCAAACAGTGACGTAGCCACGCACGTATACTGCTGCGAGACTTCCACAGCAAGTGCATGAGGCGTGCCACCATCAAACCACGTGCCGTCTGTGGACACAATGATTGCCACCAAGTTATGCAAGTCGATTTCAGTCGCAGCCCACGGCGCGTTGTCGCCAGGCGATGTGAATGTCTGATTGAACAGCCACAGCTCCATTGCAGCATCCTGCCCGTTGTCGTCAACAACAATCAAGTCCTTGATGATACCACCACCATCTGCAAGCCTAGAGGCATTGGCAAACTCCAGTACGCCACCTACGCAATCATTGGCTGCATATATACCAGCCGTGACGGCAGGCGTGACAGCAATTGTAATACTCTCGCTACCCACCTGCCCGATGTGCGTCTCGCCAGCAGCAATGGTGAGAATGTCAACATCACCAATGTTGTTCACGCCAGCGTCTAGGCCAACAGTTGTACCAGCGACTAACCCAATAAGTGTGCCAGGGGGAATAATGATGGAGTTGTAAAGTCTGCCAAGAGCATCTACTTCAACAACTCGGTCAAGGCCCGCTGGACTTCGCCCAACTATTACTGTTCTATTATCAGCCATATTCTTTACTCCTTATTTCTTCCCTTTCATAGCTTTGTCAATGACTGCATTGGATCCATCCACAAACATAGGACGGATGGCATTGGCGATCTGTACATCAAACTTACGTGGCTCAATTCCGCTTACCATCCAGGGGCCACGACGAACGATCATCTGCGTCCCTACCATTGGGAACCCCGGCGTGGACTCAATACGGTCAGGTGACGTCTTGGGTTTGTAGAGATGCTTATTTGCACCAAGGCCACCTTTGACTGTCATATTGGGTGGCATACGAAAACCAGGGAATCGCATATATTTGCCACCAACTCCCACCAAGTGTTTAGTTGTCCCATTACTCAGTCTAGCATACTTCTCATCTCTGATTCCCACTACACCTTTATTCCCACCAGCGGTCTTGCTAGTTTTCTTGTAGACTGCTGGTTTAGTTGTGAAATGCTGGACGGACGACTGGAATAGCCGTTCGGCCTCATCAACGGTAGCATCGAATACGGCGTCAAGACCGTCACGGAACTCCTTGACGTTGAATATCTCTTTGGGCGCTCTCACGATTATTGCATCTGCCATTAGAAATCATCCTCTTCTGGACTTGTACGAACGTTTATCTTTCCAGGAGTGCCACCATCACCGCCAGTGTTGAGAGACCCAGAAGATTGGGAAGGCCAAGGGTTGACAAGTTTGCTTACATCCAGTTTAGATGTGAATGTCTGCGGAATCTTGACATCTGAGTTACCAATAGTTATCATTGGAGTAAGGTCGATTTCACCCAACATGGCGAGATACTTGGGATCGAGGTCGCCCCAGTCTGCGAGTAGCTGACGTGCGATGGGCGGTGGGATAACTTCTTTCTCAATAAGTATAGAGACTGTGCGGGCACGTAGAGCCATCCCCCGATCTCGCTGTGACTCCTCACCTGGGTCTGTGTATGCAAACTTGAATTGCACTGTGCGCGGGAACAGACCAGCATAGTTGAATTTGTTCTGGAGGGTTTCCATGAACAGACGGGATGATTTGCCACGAGCCTGCTCTGCCTGGGTCTCAGCTTGGTCGGCTGTCCCCATCTTGTTGCCAGGGAGCGGTGCGAGAAAGCCGTAATCAACTCCGAGTGCGTTAGCAACGCCCGCGATATACCAGCGCATAGTCTCGTCTTCAGAGAAAGATTCGGGGAGCGAGGCTAGGGGAATAACTGCGACTTCAGGCTTAGTAGTAGGATTGACGGTATTGAGAATTACAGGTTGGGAATAGCGGATGAGTCCTTTGGAGTCGGCAGAGGCATTTGCCTCCTTTATGGCATCTTCCATCTGAAGAGCGTCGGCGTTAGTGATGTAGATTGCCCGTGCGAATCGACCAGACACCTTCTCGTGTTTGTAGATGGACATATCACGTAGGATTTGGGCAAGACGGAGACATCTGTCAACGGAGGAGTGACCAACACCGTGCATCTCCTTCCGTGGTGATGGCATGTCTTCGAGTGTGATGACCTGGTAGTAAGCGAGCTTGTGAAGGTTGCCCTCAATGTCAGTGTAGAGGACTGGATAGTTGGGGTCGCCAGTACGTGTACAGTTATGCACTACCATATTCGCAGCAACAAAATTGTGATCACCCTCGACATCTATACAAAAGGTCGCAACTTGATCGCCATTATTACCTGTCTCTATAGAATCAACCGTGTCAACAAACAGCTTAGTTTTATCAATGCTTTCCCATAATTCTGTATTGAAGTCACTATATCCATCTGGTAATTTGTAACGCATACAGCTTGGAATATATGCAGCAACAGTAGCAAAAAACTTCTCACTGGCATCAGGTGTCAGGTGAAGATAATACTGTAAAGCATACTTTCCCTTCATCGAGTAAACATGAGTATCATATCCATGCTTTCTAAGAAGACTAGCGAGCCACTCTACATCGTCTTTCGCAAACCCATTAGTATATAATCTAACGGCGGGTCTTCCCCATTTAGCGCGTTTCTGTAGATTGCCATCATCAAGATACCACGTTGCAAGCAACATAGGGGAAAAAAGTTGTTCAACCAAACTCTTCGGGACACGCTTTAATCCAACACTTCTATCCGTTCGACAGGGATACCATTTATCACGCCAACTGTTTAACGCAGGAGTAACATGGGATTCAGATTGTGCGAAATAACTATGACAATAATTAGTCCCCCATCTAATTGGACACCACCCTAAGTTAGACAGTGTAGCTCGCTTTAGCTGTAGCCATTCAATTTGTTTCTTGCCTTGAGTAAGTGCAACTTTAACAAATCCATTCTCACTTGTCCAAGCTAACCCACCATCTCCTAACAATGTACCTGCAAGGAATTGTTTCTGGCATAGCGAGAAATCTGCACGTGGCGTTACTACTTTATCTCCAACAGATAGACAGTCTGCCCGTTTCCATCCACTAGATGTCATTACTTCATGGTCGTTGGTTAACCATAATCTCTCATGGCGACCAAATGTATGCCCTGCATTCAGAAGTCCTATATGAAGCCAATACCTGTCACTGAGTGGAGATTCATGCCAGCCAATGATACGTCGTGGGACTAACTTGCCATTAGCGTCCATGGCTAATACAAGACCGTCGTCACGCTCTCTTACAATAGACAAAATACTTTTAGATGATCCATCAGCCATCAAAATCCGACTGTCACGACCTAAGCATCGATGGGCATCCAGATGAGCAATACCTACAGGTAGATCACGAGGCGAGTCAATGAGTTTGAAGTTGGTAGTACGCCACATGAGTTTACCGGAGTGACGGTCGTAAGGCACCCACTGCATATCACCTGTCTTGGGGTGAACAGCCTTGACTGCATCGTAGATACCCTTGCGTGTACGCGCACGAGCAGGCCGAATGATCTCAACAAACGCACCGTTGCCAGCCGTGAGGAGATCATTGGTGATCTTCATAATGAACGCCTGCCATCCACCACCAAAATCAGCTTCGTTCAGCAACGCCTGATACCGCCACACGTTCTTCTCTGTTCCGTGTAGTTCCCAGCGGAATGATGCGTTACGTGTCGATACAGCGTAGATAGCACCAGCAAGGAACGGCTCAGTAGGCCAGAACTTCGAGAGGTAATCGTCACGTCGCTGTGACCACCACGAAGGTGCTTCGTCAGCGGCGGTTGCGGCTTGGAGTATGATACGAGATAGAGTAGGGCCAGCACCCACATCGTGAAATGCTTGGACTGTCTTCTTTATTGCCTGTCGCCTGCTTGGAGCTGCCATTTAGTCTCCGTTTCCCCTTGGTATCCCTTAACGTTTGGGCTCAGACTTAGATTTAGGCTTGTCATGGCCTATGTTGAGATATAGACACCGATATACCGCCATCGATAAAGCAATGGCAGCGTCAATCTTACGTTTCTCAAAACGCTTGACGATTCTAGTCTTAGACCCAGCGTCGTCCACCTTCTTATCTGCGTTCTGTAGGTGTTCCTTAAGGATTTTCTCACCACTGTGAACTATTCTACCTTCTATGATAACTTGTAACAAGTCTGAGTCTGCCTGCAAGCGTTCTGTCCCTTGCCCGACTTCATCAGTCCAGACGACGTGCTCCTTTTGTAAACGGGTCATCATATCGTGGAGCTGATAGGGGTCGTAGGCAACTTGGACTACATTGTACTGTTTGCATAGACGACGGATCTCTAGCTCAGGGCCAGGGAGTTTGGGAGTGCCACGGAAGTCGATTGATTTCCCAGCAGCAGCAGTCCAGATACGGAGATAGCGGACTACACAGTGGTCACGGCGAAGGGAAGGCTCCCAGTGGCGAGTGACACCGATGATGGCGAAACAGTCGGCCTCGGAATTGAACCGTCCTTTACCAGCGTCTACGCCAAGGATGAGAGGGTCGGTAGAAGAGAGAGATGGGACGTCAGTGGATTCGAGTCGGTTCCAGAGTTCCATTGAGGGAAGGAATTGGGAGTCGTCGTCTGTGTCTTCCCATGCGGCTTCGAGGAGTACGCGGGCTTCTGCAGCGGTGAGAGAGAGGGCACGCTGTTCAGCAAACCCCTTGTACAGGTTTTCTTCGTTGTCCCTAGTGTATAGACGGATAACAGCAGACTGAATCTTCCAAGCGTGAAAGGGATCGTCTGTGGTATAAGTAAGGGCCGTGCATTTAGGACAGGTTGGGACGGTGTTAATCTTGATCTCCCACTCGTACTCCTTGTCACATTCTGTGCAGCGACAGATGAGTGGGCCGAAGTAGTCAAAGAGCCAGTGGTAACGCGGAGTAGTGGTAAACCACACCTGGGGAGGTTCACCGTTTGGCCCAGGGATACGGACGCGGCCTGAGATTACCTTGAGTAGAGCAGGAGTCTTATGCCGCCGCATCTCGTCCAGGTGAGCGAAGTTGATGTTTGGCCCTTCCCACGCCGCCACCTCTGACTCATAGGCTCCACCACACATTATGATAGACTGTGTACCTATATCGTTGTTGAACACAAGATCAAAAGGTTTCTGAGGTGGACGGTCAAGCCCTTGTAAGTATTGCTGGCGTTCCACTACTCTGTCCCAAGGACACCAACGCCGGAACTCAGGCCAGAGGGAACGCTTGAAATGCTCGAAGTCAGGAGAAACCAAGCAACCACTACAACCCCTACGAACACGATCAAGGTCTTTGATGATCCCGAAAACGCTTTTGCCTCCACCTTCTCCTCCAATAGCAGCAATATTTAGTGGAGTGTCAGAATAGCACAAAAGTCGTTCCTCTTCGTTATGCGGCTTGTACGGTTTCCTCGTCTCACTGTTGATATACGTCTCCGGCCACACCTCTTCCACATACCGTGCCTTTGCAGTCTGGATTGTGTCAGGCGACCACTCCTCCAACATGTAGTTGCCTAGTTCCTGGATTAGTGCGTCCTCATCCTCTGGAGAGAGTTTCGTGTAGTCAGTCTTTCCATCAAGGGTACTCATAGACTTATTCTCAACCTCCTCAGATTAACTTATTCTCTCTCTTCTTCACCAGTCGTGCAGGTTCCAGTTTCACCACTTTCCCCTCGACTATATCCCCTCTCGTATTGGCAGGCAACTGAGCTTGCTGGGATCTCTCTATATACAGCATCACCCCCTGTGCAAGTGCCTTCGGTAGTGCAGCCAAGAACCCCTCAATGGATTTAGTCGCTCCCGCTTTCTTACCCACTCCGTACACATCCTGTAACTCCTTGGCAAGACGGGGGATCGCAGCCATCGCAGTCTTGGTATCCATATCCGTAATACCTTTTTCCCCTATACGTTCTATCCTCTCCACAGCCGCCCGCAGTCCAATTAACAACGCCCCCTTGATCTCATCCTCAATCGCCAGGCCCACATCATCCAACATCTCTTTCCGCTGATCAGTTCTCGCTATATCATACGCCGCCGCCCGCCCCTCCCAATCCCACTTCTTCCTCATCCTATACCAATCAGGAGGAGCAGCAGGCTGTGGTTTCCCCGAATACAGTGCATACGCCTTCGCTACACTCCTGTTCCCTATCTCCAGTGGCAAATAATACACACTGAATCTCTCGTACCACTTCAGCGTCTCGTTCTCCATCTGACTCCAAGCTACCCCTGCCATCGTCAGTAGTCGCACTCTACCCTTCTTCCCCAATAATCCATTCCCACCCCTCTCTTCCTCATTCTCCATCAGCTTCTCGCCCATCTCCTCAGTCATCGCCGCCATCTTCTCCTCTCGGAATTTTACTCTCATTACAACCCGTCCTAATCAACTTTTAGCCTGTTCTGGCCCGTTCTGACCCATTTTAGTCGGTTTCTAACCCATTCTAGCCGTTTCTAGCCAGTATACATCACTTCTAGCCGTCTCCTATCTATTTATACCATACTTCAGACATTTATACAACTATTCGGGTATTACCGTGGTAATGGTGGTAGGGAGG
>SDBV01002705.1_pt1 | contig 26508 bp, 23 predicted proteins | sample 2277081 | NCBI WGS metagenome assembly SDBV01 (sample SAMN10402039, study PRJNA504765) | marine sediment metagenome | isolation source: marine sediment core GS10_PC15, 223 cmbsf | place: Arctic Ocean: Southern Knipovich Ridge | collected 2010 | reverse complement strand
GACCGCCCCGGCTGCGCCACACAATTCCCCTCGTCACCGCGCCGTAGTAAATTCCTACCGATAGCGCCAAACCGGCATGAACGCCCAGCGGATATATTTAGACCACCAGGCCACCACGCCCCTGGATCCCCGGGTTTTCGAGGCCATGCGGCCGTATTTCACGGAGAAATTCGGCAATCCGGCCAGTAAGTCCCATCCGTTCGGCTGGGAAGCCGCCGAGGCGGTGGAGCGCGCCCGGGAGCAGGTGGCCGCCTTGATTGGGGCCGAGCCGGCGGAGATCGTCTTCACCAGTGGGGCCACCGAAGCGGTGAACCTGGCGATCAAGGGGGTGGCGGAGATGTATGCCCAGCGGGGTCGGCAGATCGTCTCCGTGGCCACCGAGCACCGGGCCGTGCTGGATACCTGCCGGGCCCTGGAGCTGGCCGCGTGGCGGATCACCCGCCTGGGCGTGAGCACTGATGGCCTGCTTTCGCTGGATGAATTGCGGGCGGCCTTCAGAGACGACACCATCCTGGTCTGTGTCATGCAGGCCAACAATGAGATCGGGGTCATCCAGGATATTGCCGCCATTGGAGCAGTCTGCCGCGAGCGGCGGGTGTTCCTGATGGTGGATGGGGCGCAATCAGTGGGGAAGGTGCCGGTGGACGTCAACGCCCAGCAGATCGACCTGCTGGCGATTTCAGGTCATAAAATCTACGGTCCCAAGGGGATTGGCGCTTTGTATGTGCGGCGGCGTAGCCCGCAGGTGCGCCTAAAGGCCCAGCTACACGGCGGGGGGCACGAGCGTGGCCGGCGCTCGGGTACCCTGCCCACCCCGCTGATCGTGGGACTGGGTGAGGCCTGCCGCCTGGCGGGAGAAGTGATGGCCGGGGAAGGGGAACGGCTGATGGCTTTGCGGGAGCGGCTGGTGGATGGGATCACTTCCCGCCTGGACGGTGTGCGGTTGAACGGTCACCCCGTACAGCGGCTGCCGGGCAATGCCAACCTGAGTTTCGCCGGCCTGGACGGGGCCGCCCTGCTCACCCGGCTCTCAAGTATTGCCGTCAGTAGCGGTTCGGCCTGCACCACCGAAGAGGCCCAGCCGTCCCATGTGCTGCGAGCCCTGGGAGTTCCGGACGACCTGGCGGCGGCCTCCATCCGTTTCGGATTGGGGCGGGGCACTACCGATGAGGAAATCGATACCGCTATCGCCCTGGTAGTGCGGGTGGTGCGGGAGTTGCGCGGCGCACCGGGAGCGGGCTAGGGCGGCGTTGTGCCGGAACCAATGGGTAATATTGGCCCGAAAGTCGTAAATTTAATGGGATTTTGCAGCTTTGGAACCGGGGTAGCAGTAAGACATTAACAGGATAAGCGGACCGATAGGCAACCATTCACGTCATGTATATTGAAGACCAGGCTATTGCGCCGGCCATTGATCTGTACGAAGAGATCGAGGTGCTCAAAGTGGAACGTAACGCCTTGATCCTGGCCCATTACTACCAGGACCCCGACATCCAAGACATCGCCGATTACTTAGGCGACAGCCTGAAGCTGGCCCAGATCGCTTCCCAGACCGAGGCAGAGGTGATCGTGCTGTGTGGCGTGCACTTCATGGCGGAGACCGCCAAGATCATCAACCCCGACCTGACCGTACTGCTGCCGGACTTAGAAGCCGGCTGTTCCCTGGCCGAGGGCTGTCCGCCGGACCTGTTCGCGGAGTACATCGCCCGCTACCCGGACTGTACGGTGGTTTCCTACATCAACACCTCGGCGGCGGTAAAGGCTATCTCCGACATCATCTGTACCTCCTCCAACGCAGAGCGGGTAATCGCCAACATACCGGAGGACCAGCCCATCCTGTTCGCCCCGGACCAACACCTGGGCCGCTATCTTGAGCGCCGGACCGGCCGGAAGATGCAGCTGTGGGAGGGTACCTGCATCGTGCACGAGATCTTCTCCGAGCAGGAAATCCTGCGCCTGAAGGCTGAATATCCGCAGGCTTTGCTATTGGCGCATCCGGAATGCCAGGAAGCGATCCTGCGCCACGCCGACCATATCGGCTCGACCACCTCCATCATCAAATTCGCCACGACGGGGAATTATGGTCAATTCATCGTGGCCACGGAGGAGGGGGTGATACACCAGATGAAGAAGCTGGCCCCCGATAACCTGTACATCCCGGCGCCCACCGACGACGGCTGCGCCTGCAACCAATGCCCCTACATGCGAAAAATCACCCTGGAGAAAGTTTATCTGGCCCTGCGGGATCTGCAACCCGAAATCACCCTGGAAGAGGATCTGCGCCTGAAGGCCCTGCGCCCGCTGGAGCGGATGCTGGCCCTGGGGTAGCCGCATCCGGCACTTTTCCTGGAACCAAGGTGCGATTTTATCCCCAGCAAATCACCTCTTTGCCACCGGAATGGGTAGCGGCCCGGGTGGAGGAGTTTCTGCGCGAGGACCTGCCGGCCGGGGACATCACTTCTGAGGCTATTATCAGCAACCAGCAGGATTTAACGGCCCAAATCCAGGCAGTGGAATCGATGGTGTTTGCCGGGGCCCAGGTGTTGCCGGCCTGTTTGGGCGACCAATGCCGGGTGGAACTGAAGGTGGCGGATGGCGCCACCGTGGCGGCGGAAGATGTAATCGCCATAGTCGAAGGCCCCGCGCGGCAAATCCTGGCCCGGGAGCGGGTAACCCTGAACCTGTTGCAGCGGCTGTCCGGGATCGCCACGATGACCCGCCGGTTCGTGGAGTTGGCCGAGCCCCAGGGTGTGCTGGTGCTGGATACCCGCAAGACCACGCCGGGACTGCGGCTGTTTGAGAAGTACGCTGTCACTGTGGGCGGGGGGCACAACCACCGCCTCGATCTGTCGTCGGGAATACTTATCAAGGACAACCATCTGCGGCTGGCGGACGGCATCACCAGCGCCGTGGCGGCGGCGCGGGGGACGGATGCCGGTTTGCCGGTGGAAGTGGAAGTGGAGGACCGGGAGCAACTGCTGGAGGGACTCAAAGCCGGCGCCGATGCTTTCCTGCTGGACAATATGGCCCCTGCCCAGGTCGAGGAACTGGTGGCCCTGGTGCGTGCACAACCCCGGGGTGAGGACATATTTTTAGAGGCCTCGGGGGGCATTAATCTAGGCAACTTTGCGGCTTATGCCCGCACCGGTGTGGATGGCATCTCGGTGGGCGCCCTGACTCACAGTGTGCGCAGTATGGACATTCGACTGGAGCTGATGAATTGAACACCGACGTACTGGTTATAGGCAGCGGCCTGGCCGGACTGGTCGCCGCACTGTCCGCGGCTGACAGCGGCTGTGATGTGTTGGTGGTTACCAAGACCGGGCAGCTAGCCGGGGGCAATACCGACCATGCCCAGGGAGGGATCGTATTCAAGGGTGAGGACGACTCGCCCCAGCGGCTGATGGCCGACATTATAGAGGCCGGGGCCGGGCACTGCTACCGCCCGGCGGTGGAGCAGCTCTGCCAAAGGGGAGCACAGCTGGTGCAGGAACTGCTGATAGAGCGCTGCCAGGTAGCCTTCTCCTCCGATGATACGGGGAACGAGTACCACCGCACGGCTGAGGCGGCCCACTCAGTGCCCCGTATTCTGCACGCCAAGGACCAGACCGGCAAGGCTATCGAGACCGCCCTGGTGGCCGCGGTGGAGCGGCAGCGAAAAATCAAAACACTGACGGCCCGCAGCGCAATCGAGCTGCTCACCAGCACTCACCACAGCAGCGACCTGCAGGATACTTACGGTAACCCGGCCTGTTTCGGGGCCTACCTTTATAACGTGGAAACCGGGACAGTGGAACCGGTATTCGCCCGGCGCACGATCCTGGCCACGGGGGGACTGGGGCAGCTGTATCTGCACACCACCAACCCGTTGGAGGCTCGGGGGGACGGCATCGCCATGGCCTGGCGGGCCGGGGCTCGATGCACCAATCTGCATTACATCCAGTTCCATCCCACGGCCCTGTACCACGAAAGTGGGCGGTTCCTGATATCCGAAGCGTTGCGCGGTGAGGGGGCGGTGCTGGTGGACGCGGGCGGCCGGCAGTTCATGGAAAGGTACCATCCCGATGGTAACCTGGCCCCGCGCGACGTGGTGGCCCGGGGAATCCATCAGACCATGATCGAGCAGAAGATTCCTTGTGTCTACCTGGATATAACCGGCAAGTCCGCCGGCTGGGTAGAGGAGCGCTTCCCGGGAATCTATGCCCGCTGCCGGTCCATTGGTCTGGATATCGCCAGCGACCCTATCCCGGTGGTGCCGGCGGCGCACTATAGCTGCGGCGGGGTGGCTGTGGACTTGGAAGGGCGCACCAGCATCGATAATCTGCTGGCGGTGGGCGAGGTGTCCTGCACCGGTGTGCATGGGGCCAACCGCCTGGCCAGCACATCGCTACTGGAGTGCCTGGTGTGGGGCCAGGCGGCCGGCGAGCTGGCCGGTCGCGAGTGTGGTGAAACAGCGCCTACGGCACCACCTGAAATCGGCGATTGGGAATATGAACACGAGGAAATCGACCTGGCCCTGATCGCCCAGGACTGGGAAACCATCCGCCATATCATGTGGAATTATGTGGGGCTGGTGCGCACACCCAAACGATTGCACCGGGCCCGTACCATGCTCCGGCAGTTGCAGATGGAGGCGGAGGACTTCTACCAGTCCGCTATCCTGTCCGACGATATTATCGGCCTGCGCAACGGCCTGCAGACCGCCCTGGCGGTATTGTTCGCGGCCAGCGAAGCCCGGGAGAGCCGCGGCTGCCACTACGTCACCAACGACGGTGAAGTGTGAAGGCGGCGTCACAGGCGACGGCCCAGCGTTCACCCGGAGCAGATGGGGTGATTATTGCGTTGATCGGCCCCGGCCGGGTGGGGCGGCCGCTGGCTCGAGCCCTGGCGGACGCCGGTCACCAGGTCAGGGTGTTGGGCCGCGCTGAGACTGTGGCTGGAGAGCATCATGAGCTGGGCGCAGCCGATCTGGCCTTCCTGAGTGTCCCCGATCAGGCGGTGGGTGAATTGGCGGATCAGGTGGTGACCTACCCCCGGCTGGGACTGGTGCATTGCTCAGGCCAACTGCCCAATCGTAACATTGGCCCCAAGGTGGCCATGTTTCATCCCTTGATGAGTTTTCGGGGTGCTGAAAGCGGGGCGATTTTCCAGGGCTGTCCTGTGGGAATCAGCGGCCCGGACCAGGTTACGGCGGCGCTCTTCAGCCTGGCGAAGCAGCTGGGAGCCCGGCCGTTTGTCTTAGATGACGAGGCTAAAAGCAGCTATCACCTGGCGGCCATGTTCGCCTCGGTGTTTCCTTATATTCTGCTGTTGCAGGCTAAGGAACTGGCTGAAAAATCAGGGATTGCGTCCAGCGACGCGAGCATTATTTTCGGACCGATCTTCCGGCGAGCGGTCCAGCATCTGGAGGAAAGCGATCCCCGGCAGGGGCTTACCGGCCCGGTATCGAGGGGCGACGCACAAACCGTCCGCCAGCACCTGGAATTGCTGGCTGGTGACCCGGAGCGAGCCGAACTTTATCGCAGTCTGACCCGGCTCAGCCTGAGGTATGCCCGGTTGGACCCTGGTGCGCGGGAGTCGCTCGAGCAGGCGCTGCGGCCTGAACCGGGCTGATGAGAGAGCATTAACCTATCGACCAGAGCGGAAACCAGATGAACACCACCATTAAATATTTCCATGAATCCCAGCGCAGCGGTGAGCCGATTGTCATGGTCACCGCCTACGACTACACCATGGCGGCGCTGGCCGAGGCGGCCGGCATCGGGGCGCTGTTGGTGGGTGATTCCCTGGGGATGGTGGTCCAGGGGAAGGCCACCACCCTACCGGTCACCCTGGATGAGATCATCTATCATACCGGCATGGTGGTGCGCGGAGCGCCCAACTCGTTTGTGCTGGCCGACATGCCGTTCATGTCCTACCAGGCTTCGGTGGAGACGGCCCTGCAGGCCTGCGGCCGGGTGATGAAGGAGGCCCTGGCCCACGGTGTGAAACTGGAGGGCGGCGAGGAGATCACTCCCCAGATCAAGGCTTTGGTGGGCATCGGGATTCCCGTCATGGGGCATATCGGTCTGCAGCCGCAGTCGGTGCACCTGTACGGGGGCTTTGGTAAGCGGGGCAAAACCCAGCAGGAGCGCGAGCGGTTGCTGAGCTCTGCCCGGCTGGTGGAAGAAGCCGGCGCTTTCGCCATGGTGCTGGAGAACATCTCCCATTCGCTGGCCGAGGAGATCACCGCGGCGGTGCAGATTCCCACCATCGGGATTGGCGCCGGTCCCGCCTGCGCCGGGCAGATCCAGGTGTTTCACGACCTGCTGGGACTGCAGCCCGATTACCAGCCGCGCCACTCCAAACGCTACGCCGCCATCGGTGAGTCGATCATCACCGCCCTTACCACCTACGCCGCTGAGGTCCGCCAGGGCCAGTTCCTCTCCAAATGAAGGTCCTGGAAACGGTTGAAGCCGTCCGCGCGTTCAGGCGGTCGGCCCCGGGCAGTTTGGGTCTGGTACCCACGATGGGGGCCATGCACGAGGGGCATCGGTCACTGGTACGCCTGGCCCGCAAGCGTTGCGACACGGTGCTGGTCTCAATCTACGTGAATCCCACCCAGTTCAGTTCCACGACAGATCACCGAACCTATCCCCGGGCGCTGGAAGACGACCTGGCAATGCTCCAATCAATGGATGTGGCTGCCGTGTTCCAGCCCAGTGACCGGGTCATGTACCCGGAAGGGCTTGTTACCACTGTCAAGGTAGCGGGAGTCAGCGAGAACTGGGAGGGAGCACATCGCCCCGGCCATTTCAACGGCGTAGCTACGGTAGTAGCCAAGTTGCTGAACATCAGCACCCCGGACCTGGCTTGCTTTGGTGAAAAGGATTACCAGCAGCTGTTGGTTGTGCGGCGGCTGGTGCGTGACCTGGATATGGCAGTTGAGATTGTTGCCGGTCCAACGATTCGGGAGGCAGACGGTCTGGCCTTGTCCAGCCGCAACACCCTGCTCTCACCACCCCAGCGCTCCCGGGCCCCTCATCTAAAACAGGCCTTGGATAATGCCGCCCGGTTTATCGGCCAGGGGCGGCCGGTGCCGCAGGTGCTGGAGGATCAGAGTGCAGCGCTCACCGGCCTGGGCTTTGGGGTAGACTACCTGGCCCTGGTGGATGGGGCCACCCTGGAGGCCCTCTCCGGTCCCAAACCGGAAGCACGCCTGTTAGTGGCTGCTCATTTGGGATCCGTCCGGTTGATTGATAACCGGGCGCTTTAGGTCTCACTGCGGTCACCGCCAGATCAACTTCGATACCTGCCACAGCCTGACCCGGCCAATTGTGGCGGACAGTAGTCTTTTGGCTTACAAGAAATTCAGAGGTAGCCTGATTTACAACCAGATCAGCAGGAGGTAATATTGACAGGAGGTTATATTATTCTTACCCGGCAATAGGCCGGAGACTCTCGGCTTGAATACTCATCTAGACCGGGCCCGCAGATCAGAGGTTGTATATGGTTTATCCCCGTTCCGGCAGGTTACCCCATTGGCTGGCGGCAGGCCGTCACGGAAGACAACCGCCCACCTTTCTCCAGGAAGCAGTAGTAGTCCTCGTGATTCTGGCGGTCTACGTGCTGGTTTTTCTGCTGGTGCGCTGAGCTCTACCTGCTCCTTGGCGCCCAGCGGCTAAGTTGTACGGTGAGTTTGATCGGCGATCACCGAGAGTGGCATGGCCTTTCCGCCCCGCCGGCCTTCAGGAGAGAACAGGGCTTAATCCCCCAGGCGCCCCGAGGTGGAACCGGTTACATCCACCACTGTGGCCGGAGCGCAGGGAACGTTGTCACGCCTCAGGCGGGCCGGCAGCTGGTAAAACTCCGGGTCAACAGGCATAGCTTACATGTTTATTTTCAGTTGTAGATCGGCATAGTCCTTGTCGGTATCGCAGTCCACCAGCACAGTGCGGGACTCCACCGGCAGGGCCACGGCATCGGTGGCGTGGCGGCGCAGCACCCCCTGGGCGCCCTGGTCACCTTGCAGGGCCATGATCTCGTCGAAGAAGCGCCGGGGAAAGAGTACCGGGTTGCCTTGCCGGCCCTGGTGAGCAGGATACACGATAGCATCGCCGTCCTGACGGGTGAATTGTTCCTTGAGGGCCTTGAGCGTTTTGGCGCTCACCAGGGGCATATCCGCCAGGACCAGGAGCGCCCCGTAGACCTCAGGTGGCAGGGCCTGCAGCCCCACTTTCAGGGAAGACGCCAACCCTTGCCGCCAACGACGGTTAGCCACCACCTGCACCGGACGGCCGTCCAGAGCCTCTATTATGGCGGGCCCGTTGAAACCGGTGACCACCACCAGCGGTCTGAAATCGGCGGCCAGGACATGGTCGACCACCGCGGCGATCATTGGGCGGCCTTGTACGGGCAGCAGCAGTTTGTGGCCTGCTTGCATGCGGGTGGACCCGCCGGCGGCCAGGACCACGGCCGCGACGCGATTGACGCTGTCAGCGGGGCTGGACACAGTGCATCCGGCGCCAAGACTACGACCGGCGCAGGTCCTCCGGCTGAATGGGCAGCCGCCGGATGCGTTTGCCGCTGGCGGCGAAAACAGCGTTGCACAGGGCCGGGGCTCCGCTGGAGTTGACCACCCGGCCGTTGATTAAGAGATTGAGCACCGCCATATCTGCCTCCCGCTTATCGATTGGACTGGTGGTGGGGTAGCCGGAGAATACCAAACGATTGCCCCACACGCTGGATGCTTCGGTCCAGACCCCGTACATTAATATTCCCTGTCCGAAGCCACCGGATGGATAATCGCTGGCCAAAGGAGTCAGGCTGGGGTTATCTTTTTTCACAGCCGGCAACAATTTTGTGTATACGCCTTTGCTTTCCCAAGGGAATATACCCTAAATTAACTGTTGCCGGGATGCTAATTCTACTGCTGATCGAAGGGCGTGGGACGGATACCAGAGTTGGTGGTGGGTAGGACATGCGCCGGATCTCAGGCTTACGGGTGAACCGGGATTCCAGCGGGTCATTTTGGATTTGTATTGTTCCAGTTGCCGGGTTAACTTTTGTTTATTGAGCATTTACCTTAAGCCTCAATCAAAGTTTTTAGCGGATCAGGGTGGAATAGAATTTCGTTCGAGGCGATTAAACACCGCGAAACTTTTGATCCGATGAGTGCCGGCTGGACAGCCCATAATTGAAAGAGGAGAATCGAATTACTATGGAGAGTATCATGGTTGACGAAAAACGGCAGTTTGACACCACGACAGCTTTACGCCTACTGGCCTCCAAGGAAGCGGGCATCGCACTGGTCCCGTTGGCGGAGATGGAGCAGCCGCAGGCCACCCTGTTCTGGGCCGCGATTTTCTTTGGCATTTTCACCGCGATTTTCGGGTCGCTGGTATCCCTGTTGACCACGGCCTACAGCAATACTCCGGTGATCTATATCCTGGGATTGTTCCTGGTCTCCTATTTCGCTTTTTTCCTGGTGTTCACTATCCGTGGGTTTTCCAAGAAGAAGAGAATCAGGCGTCAGTCACTCGTTACGGATTATACCGGCGATGACTCTCTCACCCGCCGGGTAGGTACCATCGAGCGGCGGATCTTCTTAGAGAAAATCCACCAGGACCTGGGTCAATTCGTTTTTGATAAAGCCCGCACTATCTCGTTCGACGAATTCAATAAGATCGTTGACGATCTGATGGTCTTCGAAGGAGAAGATCCCCGTCGGCAGATGTTCAACCAACGCCTGCTGGGCGAAGGGCTGATCACGATCGATAAGACCGACTCCAACCACTGGACGGTATCGTACGATCCTGAGCTGATCCTGGCCGTCTGACCGCCCGGTAGCGTTTTCGTTCACCACTTGCTGTCCTGGTAGACAGCGGGCGCCGTAGCGCGTTCCACCAGGGTGCGTCTACCCTGACCTCCTACTGACAGAGTTTATCGCTGCTAAGACGTCAGGGCAGTAAGGTCCGGGTGGCTCTATTTGCGGTGGATTACTGCGGGCTGCGAACGTTCACCGGAGCGCAAATGCTTGATGATTTCGGCTATGATGCTCACGGCAATCTCGGGGACCGTCTCCGACTGTATGGCCAGCCCTACCGGGGCCTGCACCTGTGCCAGGCGCTCCGGGCTGTATCCCTGCTCCTGGAGTTTCTCGGCCAACAGGCGCCATTTCACCTTGCTGCTGATCAGGCCCAGGTAGCTCCATTCCCGGCCAAGTAGCGCCTGGAGCAGAACCAGGTCGTGGCGGTGTTCCCGGACCAGCACCAGCACCAGGTCCCCCGGGGCGATAGCGGCCCCGGCCACCGCTTCTGTGGGCTCCAGGTTGGAAATAGCCAGGGCGGTGGGAAACCGGTTGTGGTTAGCCAGTTCCCGGCGGTCATCGTATATCTTCACTCCCATTTCAATAAAATCGGCCAGCCGGGCCACTGCGTGAGCCACATGTCCTGCCCCGAAGATATGCAGTATCGCCGCTGGCGGCAGGCAGCGCACCAGGAAAAAGCCTTGCGGGGTGTCCAGGCTGCGGGATCGACCGCGCCGCCGGGCTGCTTCCACCGCTTCCAAGACGGCGGCAGGTAGCCCCTTGATGGACCGCTTTTCGGCAAGATAATGCCGGACGGACCAGACCGGCGACTCGCTGACCTCGGTGATCACCACTATCGGCTGGGCGGTTTGTCGCGCCGCCCCCACCGCCTGCCACAGCGATTGAATTTCCTCAGTAAGCGGCTCGATCAAAACCTGCACCTGCCCACCGCAGATGCCACCGGGGGCGGCGACATCGGTCTGGTCGAGCTGGTAGCGCTCGAACCGCGATTCACCGCTTTTTAGCACCTGCCGGGCCGCCTTGATGACAGCGTGTTCCAGGCTGCCGCCGCCTATGGTGCCTACGGGACGGCCCTGTTGCGGTACCAACATCAGCGGATAATCCTTGCGGGGCACAGAGCCTTTCCAGGCCAGCAACGAGCAGAGGACGGCGCGCTGGGTGAGGTCGAAGGTGGTCAGCGCCCGGTATACCGTCTGGTCCATGCCTACCTCACCCCGCCGGCGGCATTAATCTGTTTAGACACTCCGTTCGAGCTCCGGTCGCAAATGCACCAGTACAGCCTCCAATACAGCGCGGCTCACAGCGCGGGCCTTGTCTGAGACGGTACGATAGTCCACCGCGTCGCCCCGGGGATCAATGTCGGCGATCTTCAGCCCGCTGGTCATGGGTACCCGCGGCGAGATGAGTCCCCGGACCAATCCGGCTAGGGGCGTTACGATTTCGTAGCCGTTGATGGTCCCCAGCCGCTGCCCCGGTTCCATCAGCGCGCCGAAATCCACTTCCCACTTCAGGTTGCCCGTCGTTGGGGCGTAAATCACTCGGCGGGCCGTTTCGCCTCCCAATTCGCCGGGGATGCCGGTATTCGGTTGCGCGCTCCCGGACCAGATCACCCGGCCCAGGTTATGGCCCCGCATGGTTTCCACCACGGCCCCGCAATTTTCCCCGGCGGTGAAACCCGGTCCCAGGCCAATAATGAAGGGAGCTCGAGTGGCGGTGCCATCGGCCCGGCCTTTAAACATACGGGCATCCACTGCTACTTGTGGTGCCAGCCGCTGGGCGATGACCGGTGAATCTGCCAGCACCGGTATCTTACCGGCTGAAATCAAATGATGGGCGTTTTCCACCGTGGCCCGCACCCCCTGGATATCCTCGACCGTGGCGGTGCCCTCTAAAATGGCGTCGCTGAAGGTCACGGTGCGGCGGATGGCCAGGGGCCGGGGCAGCTCACTCAGAAAGACAGGGATTCCCACCCGCCGCAGGGTCATGGCGGCGGCGCTGCCCAGTTCCCCGGCCCCCCGCACCCACACCGTCAGGGATTCAAACACGGCTAGCACTCCGCTTGCGGTGGACGACCGGCGCAGCGGGTGTGGCCGGTGAATGCTGATGTGTGCTGGGGGTATCAGGCGGCATGTATCAGCTGGAATTTAAGACGGAATAGGGGCGCCGGGAGCCGGGGTGAACCTCGGGTTAAAGGCGCTGGAGCTCACTCTTCCTGAGGCTGCCCCAGAAGGTGGGGCCGCCGGAGCGGGCCTTGATAGCCCGGGCCAATCTCCGGGCCGGCTGGGGCCAGCGGTCGGCCTGGTTGATAAAATAGATCACTGGCTGGTCGCCGGGGATCTTGGCCCGGTAGCCGCGGCTGGAAGTCACCACTGTGGCGATGAAATCGGCCGTCAATCGGAAATCTGAGGACACACCCCAGAGGGACCGGAACAGCTCGGGACGATGGACCAGGCCCTGCTCAAGGGTGGTATCCACCACGGCAGCGCCCACCACCACCACCACGTGAGTGGCGCAGTCCGGCACAGCCGGATCGTGCATTGTATGCGCCTTTAAGGGTAACTTCCGCGCACCGTCGCACTCCACCAACGCCAGGCTGGAGCGGGGCAGCAGGGTCGCCAGCAGTTGGGGCGAAATGCCCAACAGCTTGCCCTTTTCAGCCTGGGAAGACATGACCATCAAGGGATTGGTCTGCTCGAACGGCAGCAGGGGGGAATTGCCCCGGCCTTGCAGCTGCAGTGGCGGTGGCTGGATATGGGCGGATGACCTGGTCAGTGAGGTTAGCAGCACCCGGGGATGGTGAGCCGCCAGTTCCGCGCCCAGGCGCAACAGCAGGCCGGTCTTGCCGCCCCCGCCCAAAATAGCCACGCAGGCGCCCGACAACGACTGGGGATCCTTTGCCAGCAGGGTATAAAAGTCCATGCGGCAATGTAGCCAATTTGCCACAGGCCAGTCTATCGCCAATTTGCCGCTGGTGGCTGGGCGGCTACTTCAGTGGGCGGCAGGATAAGCGGTGCATCCTTTACCTGGCGGGATTATATTTAGTATTGCCGTACAATAACTATATAGGATCAGGCCAGCAATCCGAAGTCATCGGAAGATTAAACTGAACTACCTGGGACGTTCAATCAAGCGGCTGGATGCGCCGGGCAAAGTGACCGGACGGACGCCGTATACTCCGGACCTGGGCCTGCCGAGTATGGTTCACGCTTACCCTATTTTCTCCAAGGTACCCTTCGGCCGGGTAACCGCTATTGACCTGGAGCCGCTTAAAGAGGCGCCCGGTTTTGTGGCAGTGGTCTTGGCGGCGGATATCCCCGGCGAGAACCAGGTAGGGGTGATCATAAAGGACCAGCCGCTGCTGGCAGGCGAAGTGGTCAGGTATGTGGGTGATACCATCGGCCTGGTGGTGGCGGAGACGGCCATCGCTGCTCATGCTTTGGCTGCAATGGTCCCGGTGCAATACGAAGAATACGAGCCTGTGCTCTCCCTCGAAGCCGGTAAGGCTGGCCGGGGCCGCCGGTTGCATGAGTCCAACATAGCCTGCAGCCACCGCACTGTCCGCGGGGATCTGGAGGCCGGATTCGCCGGCTCGGATCTGGTGGTTGAGGGTACCTTTACTACTCCCTATCAAGAGCATTTTTACTTAGAGCCCCAGGGCTGCCTGGCGGTCCCCGAGCCGGAGGGGGGTATCACCATCCACGGTTCGCTGCAGTGCCCCTATTACGTGCAGCGGGCAGTGGCCGGCGCGTTGGGCATATCGCTGGCCCGGGTGCGGGTGGTGGCCGCTCCCATCGGGGGAGCCTTCGGGGGCAAGGAAGACGTTCCCTCGGAGATTTGTGCCCGGGCGGCGGTGGCGGCCCGGCTAACCGGGCGGCCTGTGAAGCTGATCTACGACCGCCGCGACGACGTGCAGCTTACCAGCAAGCGCCATCCTTTTGAGATGTACTATAAGGTGGGCGTCGACCGGGAGGGACGGCTGTTGGCGGCCGACGTGCTGCTGGAGTGCAACGCCGGGGCCTACGCCACCTTGTCGCCGGTGGTGTCCTACCGGGCCGTCATGCAGTCCCTGGGGCCTTACCGGGTCCAGAACGTACGGGTGGTCTCCCGGGCCTATTACACCAACCTGCCACCGGCCGGGGCCTTCCGGGGATTCGGCTCACCCCAGGTGGCCTTCGGGCACGAGCGGATCATGGAGCACATTGCCGCGCAGCTGGGCCTCGACCCGCCGGAGCTGCGCCTGCGAAATCTGCTGAGGCCGGGTGACATGACCTTCACCGGGCAACGCCTGCAAGCTTGCACCGGGGCCGAGAAGACCCTCACCAAGGCGCTGTCGGCTTCCGGCTGGGATAAACGCTCACCCGATAGCACTGGCCGCTACCGCGTGGGGTGGGGGGTGGCTACTTGTCTATATGGCAATGGGTTGGGTGCTGCCGGCTGGCGTCTGGACGGCGCCGGCGCCCGGTTGCAGCTGCTCAAGGACGGCTCGCTGGAGGTGGCCTACGGTTTGACGGAAATGGGGCAGGGGGCCATAACGGTAGTGGCCCAGATGGCGGCCGAGGCTTTGGGGGTGGACGTGAGCCAGGTGACAGTGCTACCCACCGATACTGGCAATGTCCCCGACAGCGGCCCCTCAGTTGCCAGCCGCAACGTGGTGCTCACCGGCAACGCCATTCGGGCCGCCGCTGACGACTTGCTTGGCGAGATGACGGCCGCTGCCGGCCAGTTGCTCAAGTGCCCTGAAGACCAGGTGGAAATTGGCGGTGGCCGGGTCCGGGACCGGCGATCGGGCAAAGTCGTCACCATGGCTGAGCTGGCCGAGCGGATGTTCGTCACCAACCGGCGTATGAGCGCCCTGGGCTGGTGGCACGCACCGTCCCTGGATTTCGACGCCCACCGGGGGCAGGGGGAGGCCTATTTCGCCTATTCCTTCGCCACCCATATTGCCCGGGTTAAAGTGGATACCCTGACCGGCCGGGTGGAGGTGCGTAAGGTGTGGGCGGCCCACGATCTGGGCAAGGCGATCAACGTGGCCGGGATAGAAGGCCAGGTGGAGGGGGCCGTTTCACAGGCCATCGGCTGGGCGCTGACCGAGGATTTGCGCCTGGATCATGGGCGGGTAGAGACGCTCAACCTGTCTACCTACTTATTGCCCACCGTCAAAGATATGGCTGCGGTGGAAACCATTATTATCGAGGAACCTGAACCGCTGGGGCCCTGGGGGGCCAGGGGCATTGGCGAGCCCGCCATCATCCCGGCGGCGGCGGCCATCGCCAATGCCGTCAGCGATGCGCTGGGAGCGCCTGTGGACCAGCTGCCCATCACACCCGAAAAGGTGTTGGCGCTGCTCAAAAATGGCGGCACGGACCGTCACGCGGTCGGTGAACAGCTGAGGGTGCGCTAGTGGTTAAGTCCGGCGCGGAACACCGCATGTTACTACTGGGCGGCCGGATAATCGCACCCGGTGAGGACCAACAATTCATACCCGAGGGTTACATCGAGGTGACTGGCGGGATCATAACGGCGGTGGGCCCCGGCGACCCGCCCGCAACGGAGGTCAACGAATTAGTTGACCTGTCGGGAATGACCATCCTGCCGGGGATGATCAATGCCCATACTCACTTGTATTCGGCCCTGGCGCTGGGCCTGCCGCCGCCGGAGCAAACGCCCGGCAATTTCCGGGAAATCCTGGAGCGGGTGTGGTGGCGACTGGACCGGGCACTGGACGCCGAGTCCACCCGCTCTTCCTTTGAAGTGGGCCTGATAGACTCGTTACGGGCGGGGGTCACCACGATCATCGATCACCACTCCAGCCCCAGCTTCGTGGATGGCTCCCTGGACCGACTGGCCACAGTGGCCGGGGGTCTGGGATTGAACGTGGCGCTGGCTTTTGAGGCCACCGACCGCAATGGTCAGGAGGCTTTTGAGGCGGCGCTGGAAGAAAACCTGGCGGCCCGGCGGAAGTTCACCGCCGACCCCTATGTCCAACCGCTACTGGGGCTGCACGCTTCGTTTACCCTCTCGGACAAGTCGCTCAAGCGAGTGCGCGAAGTTTTGGATCAAGAATCGGGCTGGGGCGTGCATATTCACCTGGCGGAGGATCGGGCCGACCAATCTGACGCTGAGGAGCGGGGCTACCCGTCGGTGGTGCAGCGCCTGGCCCACTTCGGGCTGATCGGTAAGCACAGCCTGCTGGCCCATGGATTGCACCTGCAACCTGGCGACCTGGAAGTGCTGGAACGGGAGCAGGCCATGCTGGTGCACAACCCCACCTCCAACGCCAATAACCGGGTGGGGCTGCTGGCGGCCGAGACTATCCAGCGGCTGCAGTCCGGACTGGGCACCGACGGTATGCAGGCCAATATGCTGGCTGAGGCCAAGGAGGGGGCCTTAATCCGCAGCTCACACCGGGATGGCGGCGCTATCAATATCGATTACCTGGGGCTGCTGTTCAACCATAATGCGGAGCTGGCCAGCAGGCTGTTCGGGAGGCCACTGGGACGGCTCAGCCCCGGTCATCAGGCTGACCTGGCGGTCTACGATTACCACCCCCGCACCGCAATCACCGCCGACAATTGGGCTGCCCACCTGCTGTTCGGCCTGAGCTGGCCGCGAGACGTCATGGCCCAGGGGCGCTTTCGTCTATACGATGGGGAGTTGGTGGAAACGGATGAGTCTGAAGTCCGGCAGCGGGCCCGGGAACAGTCGGCGCGGCTGTGGCAGAAGATGCGGGCGCTTTGAGATGTTATTAATAGGAGTCCAGGTATGAGTGTTGATTTCAAGCCTATCCTGAAGGCCGCGGAAGAGGGCCTTCCCGAACTGAGTCGCTTTTTACGGGACATCATTGCCATCCCCAGCCGGAGCTCGCAGGAGGGGGCGGTAATCGAGCGGATCGGGGCGGAGATGGAGCGGCTGGGCTTCGACCGGGTGGAAACCGATCCCATGGGGAACCTGCTGGGCACCATCGGCAGCGGCCGGCACCTGATTGCTATCGACGGCCACGTGGATACCGTGGAGGTGGGCGATCCCGGGCAATGGGAATTCGATCCCTTTAAAGGTTACGAAGACGACGAGACCATCGGGGGGCGGGGGGCTTCCGACCAGAAAGGCGGCGTGGCGGCCATGGTCCATGCCGGAGGGCTGATCAAACGGCTGGGCCTGGAGGACGACTATACGCTGGTAGTCACGGCCACCGTCCAGGAGGAGGATTGCGACGGGCTGTGCTGGGACTACCTGGTCAAGGAGAAGGGCCTGCGCCCCGAGTTCGTGGTTATCACCGAGCCCACCGACGGCACCATCTGCCGCGGACAGCGGGGCCGGCTGGAGGCCAAGATCACCACCCAGGGCGTCAGCGCCCACGGCTCGGCGCCGGAGCGAGGGGTGAATGCTATCTATAAAATGGCGCCGATCATTACCCAGTTGGAGCAGCTCAACACGGCGCTGGCGCCCCAGGAACCGTTCGGTAAGGGCAGCCTGACCGTTTCCGAGGTTTTCACCCGGGCACCCTCGCGCTGTGCCGTGGCGGATGGTTGCACCGTCTCGGTTGACCGCCGCCTCACCAGTGGCGAAACGGCCGAGTCGACCCTGGCGGAAATCCGGGAACTGCCGGCGGCGCGACAGGCCGAGGCCCAGGTGGAACTCTATCGCTACGCCGTGCCTTCGTATAAGGGGCTGACCTATCCCGGCGACGCCTACTTCCCTACCTGGCTGATCGCCAAAGACCATCCCGCCACTCAAACCCTGGAGGCCGCCCATCGGGGGCTGCTGGGCCGCGAGGCGGAGGTCGGGCACTGGGTATTCTCCACCAACGGGGTCTCGATCATGGGGCGGCATAACATCCCGGCCGTCGGTTTCGGGCCGGGCCGCGAGAACCAGGCCCACGCCCCCAACGAACGCACCTGGAAGCGGGACCTGGTGACAGCCGCTGCGCTGTATGCCGCCCTGCCCCTCGTGTATGTGCGGGAGTTTGCCGACGGGATGCCGGAGACTACCCCCAACTTGGCCGGTTGAACCTGGGAAGAAGTGGCACTGGATACTGGATACTTGATACTCGATGCTCGATACCGGATACTCGATACTGGATACTGATTGCTACGGACAACTGACCATGGACAACCACCCAGGCCGATTGAACTTTAAAGTATGGGACAAAAAATGCCAGTAAATGAACTACTGACTGATGAATTGCGGGGCCGGCACTTTATCACCCTGCAAGACTGGAGCCGGGAGGAGATCGATCTGCTGTTGCGGGTTTCAGAGGACTTGAAGCGTAAATTCGCCGCCGGCCAGGTGACCGACTACCTGCGCCACCGGACCATTTTCCTGATGTTTTTCGAGCAGTCCACTCGGACGCGCAATTCCATGGAGGCGGGCATCACCCAGCTGGGCGGCCACGCCCACTACCTGGATACCAGCACCATGCAGATTTCCCACGGCGAGGTGGCCAAGGACACCGGTATTATCCTGTCGCGTTACGGTCACGCCATCGCCTGCCGCAACTGCTTCTGGGAGGTTGGTAACCGTTACTTAAGCGAGCTGGCCCAATGGTCGACTGCCCCGATCATCAGCATGCAATGCGACCTCTACCACCCGTTGCAGGCCCTGGCCGATTTGATGACCATGCAGGAGAAATTGGGTAGTCTCAAAAAGCGCAAAGTATCGGTGATCTGGGCCTACGCCACCAGCCACAAGAAGCCGGTCTCCGTGCCGTTGTCGCAGGTCCTGCTGTTCCCGCGCTACGGGCTCGATGTTACCCTGGCGTACCCCGAAAGCCACCCTTTGCCGCAGTGGGCAATTGAGCGGGCCCAGGAGAATGGCCGGGCGGGCGGCGGTAGCCTGACTGTCACACACGACCAGGAGGCGGCCTATCAGGATGCCGATGTGGTCATACCCAAGAACTGGGGCGACTGGGTGCTGAGCCCCGAATCGACCTCGACCGAGGCATTGGAGGCCGGCCGCCACTGGAAATGCACCCAGGAGCGCATGGCACTGACGGCCAAGGACGCCATTTACATGCACGCCCTGCCCGCCGACCGGGGTAACGAGGTGGAGGACGAGGTCATCGACGGGCCGCAGTCGGTGATCTACGATGAGGCGGAGAACCGGCTGCATACCGCTAAGGCGGTGATGGCCCTGACCATGCGAGGGACTCTATGAATAAGACGCAAGAAAAAGTGCTGGCCCGCGCCATCGAGCGCTGTCGCGAACGGGGGATTATCCTGCCCACCTTCAAGCAGCTGGCCGATCCGGGCTCTGTCCCAGCTGGAATTAAAGAGGCGCTTAAGCGTGTTGGAATGAACGAAATCAATCCCTTGAATCTGTTCCGGATCACCTGGAAGAACGAGCCAAAGGAAAGTGGCGGCGGTTTCGGCGGCGTGAACTACCTGCGCCTGCCGGAGGAGCTCACCGGCGTGCCGGCCCCCATATTCGTGTTACTGGGCCGCCATTTCCCCACCGGGTCGCATAAAGTGGGCGCCACCTACGGTACCCTGGTGGAGAAACTGGTCTCGGGGGAGTTTGATCCCACCACCCAGAAGGCGGTGTGGCCCTCCACGGGCAACTACTGCCGGGGCGGGGCCTATAACTCCGCCCTGCTGGGCTGTCCGGCGGTGGCCGTGCTGCCGGAGGAGATGTCCCCGGAGCGCTTCGAGTGGCTGGCCGAGGTGGGGGCCGAAGTGATCAGGACGCCGGGCGGCGAAAGTAACGTCAAGGAAATCTACGACCGGGTGAACCGGATGGCGGCGGATCAGGGTGACAAAGTGGTGGTGCTCAACCAGTTTGCGGAATTCGGCAACGCCCGCTGGCACTACGCCGTCACCGGCCCGGCCCTGGCGGAGGTCTTCCGGGAAACCGGCGACCCGAGTATGCGGCTGAGCGCCCTATTCCTGACCCAGGGCTCGGCGGGGACCCTGGGGGCCGGCGATTACCTGCGCGAGCATTTCCCGGCCGTAATAATTGCCGCCGGTGAAGCCCTCCAGTGTCCCACCCTGCTGCTGAACGGTTTCGGCTATCACCGTATCGAGGGCATCGGCGACAAGCACGTGCCCTGGATCCACAACCTGCGTAACACGGACATGGTGGTGGCCATCGACGACGAGCTGGTGTTGCGGCTGATGCGCCTGTTCAACGAACAGGCCGGCACCAAGTACCTGGTTTCCCATGGTGTGGACCCGGCGGCGGTCCAGGCGTTGCCCGGCCTGGGACTGTCCTCCATCGCCAATATCATCGGGGCTGTCAAAATGGCCCGCTACTACGAGTTCACCGCCAACGACGCCATATTTACGGTGGCCACCGACTCCATGGCCCTGTACCAGTCCCGGTTGGCAGAGGCGCGGGAAAGGTGGGGCGCATATACCGCTACCGAGGCCGCCGTCGATTTTGAGGGCCGCCTGCCGGGGCTGGGCCGCGATAACATGCTGGAGATATCCTACTACGACCGCCGGCGGATGCACAACCTGAAATACTTTACCTGGGTGGAGCAGCAGGGCAAGAGCGCCCAGGAGCTGCAGGCCCAGTGGTACGACGAGGACTACTGGCGCAGCCGCTACGCCCAGGTGGAGGCCTGGGACGAACGGATCACCGAGTTTAACCGGCGCACCGGTCTGCTGGAGCGCTATTGCTGAGATGAGGTCCCCTGATGAACAATAATCTTATCGGGTATCGCTGCGTCGCCTGTGAGACTGCCCAGCCGGCTGAGCCGCCGCCCCACACCTGCCCGGCCTGCGGGGGCACCCTGGACGCCGAGTACGACTACGACCGGATTCGGGCCCGCCTGACGCCCGAGCGGTTGGCCTTCGATCCAGGGCGGTCTTTGTGGCGCTACCAGACCTTGCTGCCGGTGGCCGACGCACCCATCAATCGATCGCTGCGGGTGGGCGGCACGCCGCTGGTGACCTTACCGGGATTGGCGGGTAAATTCAATTTGAGCGCGCTGTACATCAAGGACGAGACCCGCCAGCCCTCCGGTTCGCTGAAGGACCGGGCTACCGAAGTAGCCCTCCAGCACGCCAGCGAGCACGGCCAATCGACCGTGGTGGCCGCCTCTACCGGTAACGCCGCCGCATCGTTGGCGACCCTGGCGGCCCATCACGGCCTACGGGCGGTGATCCTGGTGCCCGCCGGGGCCTCGGCCGGGAAACTGGTGCCCATCCTGCAGTGCGGCGGTGTGCTGTGCCCGGTGGACGGCACCTATGATGACGCCTTCGACCTGGCCGAAACCATCGCCAGGGAGCTGGGCTGGTACAGCCGCAATACCGGCAGCAACCCGGTGCTGTCCGAGGGCAAGAAGACCGTGGCGCTGGAGATCGCCGAGCAGCTGCAGTGGGAGGCGCCGGACAAGGTTTTCGTGCCGGTGGGCGACGGTTGCATTATCGGTGGCGTTTATAAGGGCTTTTACGATCTGCTGCAGCTGGGCTGGATACCGAACCTGCCTCAATTGGTGGCGGTGCAGGCCACCGGTTCGGCCGCCGTGGTGCGGGCGCTGGAGTCTGGCGGTGAAATTGAGGCGGTAAAGGCCGACACCATCGCCGACGGCATCTGCGTGGACCGGCCCCGGGATGGGCAGAAGGCTTTGCGGGCCATGCGTGAAACGGACGGGTTCGGGGTCACGGTGACTGACGACGAGATTCTTGAGGCGCAACATTCGCTGGCGAAGGCCACCGGGATATTCGCCGAGCCGTCGGCCGCCGCGGCCTATGCCGGTTTTATCAAAGCCCAGGCCAAGGGTCTGCTCCGGCCCGGGGAGAGCGTGGTGCTGCTGATCACCGGCAGCGGCCTGAAGGACCTCCCAGCCGCCGGACGCCTGGTGGAGCAGCCGGAGCCCATAGCGGCCGATATGGGGGCCTTCCGGGAGTTCTACGAACGCTTTACGGCCGGGGAGACCGACTGATGCGGCTTTCCGGCGAACCGACACCTTTCGACCTGGAAATCACCGTCAACGGCCGGCTGTACCGGCGCACTGTTCCCACCCACCTGCGGCTGCTGGATTTCCTGCGCGAGGAGTTGCTGCTCACCGGGACCAAGGAGGCCTGCGGCGAGGGGGAATGCGGCTCGTGCACCGTGCTGATGAATGGGCTCTCGGTGAACTGTTGCCTGGTGCTGGCAGTGGAGGCCCAGGGCGCCGAGATTGTGACTATTGAGGGTCTGGCCCAGGGCGACACCCTGAACGCCCTGCAGCAGGCCTTTGTGGATTGCCACGCGGTACAATGTGGCTATTGCATACCGGGCATGGTCCTTTCCGCCGGGCAGCTTTTGGAGGATAACCCCCGACCCAGCCGGGATGAAATCGAGTCGGCCCTGGTGGGGAACATCTGCCGCTGCACCGGCTATCACAAAATCATCGACGCAGTGGAACAGGCTGCGGGGGGTGGCGCCTGAAGTATTACCGCCCGGCTAGCCTGACCGAGTATTTCAAGCTGCTGGCGGACTTGCCGGCTGAAAAGGTGGTGCGGCTGGCGGGGGGCACCGATCTGCTGCCCGCTTTCGGCCGCGACCGGACGTTGCCGTCCCACCTGGTGGACCTGAAGGGTTTGACGGACCTGGCTGGTATCCACGAGGTGAATGGGCAAATCACCATTGGGGCTCTGACCACCTTGGCTGAGCTGGAGCGCCATCCACTAGTGCAGCAGCATTGCCCGGCACTAGCGGCGGCCGCCGGGGAGTTCGCCGGGGTGCAGATTCGCCACCGGGCCACCCTGGGGGGCAACGTCGTCAACGCCTCGCCCGCCGGGGACACCCTGCCGCCGCTGTACGCCCATGACGCCCGGATACGGATTGCCGCCCCCGACGGTGAACGCGAACTGCCGCTAATGGAACTGGTCACCGGGCCGGGAGAGACGGCCCTGGGGCCGGGGGAGTTGCTGACTACCGTTGTGATCCCCAAGCGACCGGGGTCGTCTATCTTTTACAAACTGGGACTGCGGAACTCCATGGCCATTGCGGTGGTGAATTTCGCCCTCACAGCCGTGGTGGAGGGCGGCGGCTTTTCCCAGCTGGCGGTGGCTGCCGGGGCGGTGGCCCCCACTGTTGTGCCCCTGCGGCAATTCACCGAGGCATTATTGGCCGGGGCTGCCCTCACCGTGGCATTACCTTTGGTGGACCGGGATATCGCCCCCATCACGGACTTGCGGGCCACGGCGGACTACCGGCGCACGGTGTTGAAGAACCTGCTGGAGCACACCTTAGCTTCGGTACTCAAGGGTGGTCAGTGACTGACCGGCTGACCCCCCTGCCCCTGTCGCGGTTGCTGGGCCTCATGCTGGCGGACGAACGGCAGGGCCACATATTCGGTATCTACCGGGAACAGTTTTTCAAACCTTCCGAAAGCGACCCTTTCAGGATGCGCCGCTATGGGCAGTTGCTGGAGACGCCCATCGGCGTGGCGGCGGGACCCCACACCCAACTGGCCCAGAGCATAGTTTGCGCCTGGCTCACCGGCGCCCGTTACATCGAACTCAAGACAGTGCAGACCCTGGATGAGATCGAGGTCGCCAAACCGTGCATCGACATGCAGGATGAGGGCTACAACTGCGAGTGGTCCCAGGAACTGCGGCTGGCGGAAAGCTTCGATGAATACCTCAAGGCTTGGGTCCTGCTGCACCTGCTGCGCGACAGGCTAAGTTGGGGGACGCCCGAATCGCCGGGCTTCATTTTCAATATGAGCGTGGGCTATGACTTGAAAGGCATCAGGCAACCCAACGTCCAGCGGTACCTGAACCTGATGGCCGATGCCAAGGAGCCGCTGGAGCGGGCCAGGGCGGAGCTGGCGCAGTGGTATCCCCGGGCCCTGGAAGTGCCGATACCCTCCCGAATAGCGGACAATATCACCCTGTCCACCATGCACGGCTGCCCTCCCGCCGAGATCGAGCAGATCGGGCGCTACCTGATAGCCGAGCGGCGGCTGCATACCACCATCAAACTGAATCCCACCCTGTTGGGGCCGGAGCGGCTGCGGGAACTGCTGAACCGGCGAATGGGCTACGATGTGCAGGTGCCCGATGCCGCCTTCGAGCACGATCCGGATTTCACCGACGCGGTGCGGATTGTGCGCGAGCTACGGGCGGCGGCGGATCAGGCCGGCGTGTCTTTCGCAGTCAAGCTGACCAACACCCTGGAGGTGCTGAACCGGGGTGAGGCCTTACCGGCCGGTGAGGAGCAGACCTATCTGAGTGGCCGGGCCCTGCATCCCTTGAGCATCGACCTGGCGGCGCGGCTGCAGGCGGAACTTGGTGACCTGGACATCTCCTTCTGCGCCGGTGTGGATTATTCAAACGTCGTTGACACCCTGGCCGGCGGTTTGGCCCCGGTGACCGTCTGCTCCGACCTGCTCAAGCCGGGGGGCTACTACCGGCTGCGGCAGTACCTGGAGGAAATAGCCAGGGCCTGCACGGCCGCCGGGGCCCGCGATCTGGCGGGATTGATCAGCGCCCGGGCTGGTGCTGACACTGATGGAAACCAGGCGGCCCTGGTCAATCTGCAGCGCTATGCCCAGCGGGTGGTGGGGGATCAGCGCTATCATAAGTCGCATTTCCCGTACAACGGCATTAAGACATCCCGGCCGCTATCGGCCTTCGATTGTATCAAGGCCCCCTGTGTGGATACCTGCGCCGTGGAGCAGGCGGTCCCCGAGTATATGCACCGGGTGGCTGAGGGCGACCTTCCGGCGGCCCTGGCGGCCATTCGGTGGGCCAACCCCTTCCCCCGAGTCACCGGCCTGGTGTGCGACCACCTGTGCCAGGCTAAATGCACGCGCCTGAATTACGACCAGCCGCTGGCTATCAGGGAGATCAAGCGTTTCGTGGCCCAGCAGGCCGGCGAGGTTTCCTTGCCGCCACCAGCACCACCCAACGGCTTGAAGGTGGCGATCATCGGTGCTGGTCCCTCGGGGCTGGCCTGCGGCTGGTTCCTGGCCCTGGCTGGTTTTGAGGTGCATGTTTATGAGAGCGGCCAGTCTCCGGGTGGACTGGTGGCCCGGGCCATCCCTGCCTTTCGCCTCCCCGATGACGCCATCGATAGCGATTTGGCCGCCATTCGCGAAGTGGGGGTAAAGATTTACTTGGACCACCCGGTGGACGGCTCCTCATTTAAAGGTTTAAGGGCTGGACACGACTACCTGTATATCGCCGTTGGTGCCCGCCGCCCGCGCATGTTGGGGATTCCCGGCGAAAATGCCGATGGGGTCCACGAGGCCCTCGATTTCCTGACCCGGGTCCGCAGTGGCGAGCGGATGGCCCTGGGAGCCCGGGTGCTGGTGATCGGCGGGGGCAACTCGGCGGTGGACGCCGCCCGCAGCGCCCGGCGACTGGTGGCTGACGGGGGCCGGGTTACCGTGGTCTACCGGCGCACCCGCCGGGAGATGCCGGTGGGCCGGGATGAGGCGGAGGCCTTAAATAGCGAGGGTATCGAGCTGCTGGAGTTGGTGGCGCCGGTGGAGGTCAAGATAAAGGGGGGCCAGGTCGCCAGTCTGACGGCCAACCGTATGCGCCTGGGTGAGCCCGAAGCCGACGGCCGCCGCCGGCCGCTGCCGGTCCCGGGTAGCGAGTTCGAATTGCCCGCCGACGATATAATCGTCGCCATCGGCCAGGAGGCTGCGGTAGACTTCGTCCGGCCGTCCGACCTGGCGGTTGATCCACACACCAACGAGACCCGGCTGCCGGGGATCTACGCCGGTGGGGATGTGGTGCGCGGAGCGGGCAGCCTGATCAACGCCATTGCTGATGGCAAGCGGGTAGCCGAAAGCATCAGCCGCCGGGCGGGCCGGGACCATGCTGCCACCTCGCTTTCGCCCGATGTGCGCCTTTCACCGGCCGGCTACGAGCAGCGGTTGGCCCGCAGGGTGGAAGGGGTCTCGCTGTCGGCGGCACCGGCGGCCCTGTCATTCGACCAGGTGCCGGCGACCTTCGATCAGGCCGCTGCCCGGGCCGAGGCCGCCCGCTGCCTGCTGTGCGATGACTATTGCAATATCTGTGTAACCGTGTGCCCCAACCGGGCCATGCTGGCTTACCAGGCGGAACCGCTGGAACTAACCTTACAGCGCGGTTCCATCAGGGATGGTGAGTTCGAAATCACGGCTAGCGGCACCTTCCGTCTGGAACAGCGCCACCAGCTGCTCAACATCGCCGACCTGTGCAACGAGTGCGGCAACTGCGCCACATTTTGTCCCACCGCCGGGCGGCCCTACCGGGACAAGCCCCGGCTGTGCCTGACTGAGGCCGGTTTCGAGCTCGAGGATGGCTGCTTTTACCTGCGGGACGGCGTGATCAAACGACGCATCAATGGGCGGGTGGAGACGCTGAGCGACGGGGATGACCACCTGGTCTATGAAACTGATAACTTCAAGGCCCGGCTGGCCCGTGATACCCTGCGAGTTCTGGATGTACAGCCTAAGTCGGGGGAAGCCCACCGGCTGGAAACGGACAGCGCGACGGCCATGTGGGTCTTGTTGAGCGCGCTGCGGGGACACTACCTTTTCAGCAGCCCAGAACAATTATCGTGAGCAGTATCCTGATCAAAAACCCCTTGCGCGTCGCTACCATGGACGATGACCGGCGCGAATTTACCGGCGGGCATATCCTCTGCCGGGACGGCGTACTGGAATCACTGGGCCCCGAGCCGCTGGAGGCCGAGGTGGACGAGGTCATCGAGGCCGATGGGATGGTGGTACTGCCCGGTCTGATCAATACCCATCACCACCTGTACCAGACCCT
>SDBV01002704.1_pt1 | contig 26510 bp, 21 predicted proteins | sample 2277081 | NCBI WGS metagenome assembly SDBV01 (sample SAMN10402039, study PRJNA504765) | marine sediment metagenome | isolation source: marine sediment core GS10_PC15, 223 cmbsf | place: Arctic Ocean: Southern Knipovich Ridge | collected 2010 | reverse complement strand
AGCCCGTACTCGACAATAAATATATACCTTGGCGGTATCAGCGCCGCCTGTCCAATGAACCGCGATGCGGCCTGGTTATACCAGGTCGCCAAACAGGGCTGGTCCTTCATATTGACCTGGGTCGGACCTCAGGCGCCTTGTACAAGTTTTAACCACCCAATGAGCAGAGATCCTGCCACAGCTAAACAGCAAGGCAGGAACAATGCAGATGCGGCAGTCGCGACTGCCAAGCAGCGCGGTTTTCTAGGAGATCTGGTAATTTATTACGATCTTGAATCCTATTCCAGAGGTAAGGGTGACCCTGGGTGCCGGGCAGCGGTAGACTCTTTCATGCAAGGATGGGTCGAAGGGATTCATGCGCTTGGTCACACGGCCGGCGCTTACGGCGCAGCCTGCACTTCGTTTATGTCCGAATGGGCAGATAATGATGATCCTCTAGACAATGTCTGGATTGCGCACTGGAATAATAAATTTGAATACGATCCTGATACCACCGTATGGGATACTCCTTGTTTATCGAACGATTTATGGGTAAACAACCAGCGGCTGAAACAATATACCGGGGGGCACAAGGAAACATGGGGTGGTCTAAGAATGAGTATCGACAGCAATGTCCTGGAAGGACAGGTCAGTGCCATCTTGGGTCTCCCACTCACCCAAGTATCCCATCAGGAACTTGAAAGCGCTCCTTCTCCTGAGATAGTCAAGGTAATTGAACCTGCGTTAAGAACCCTCCAGGTGTTCTCTCCACGAGAGGGATGGGTGCTGCGCGGAGACCATCTTTATTGGACTGGCGACGGGGGAGCCTCCTGGCGGGATATTTCACCCTCCTCTGATACTCAAATCCTGGACGTTACCTTTTTCAATGCCCAACAGGGTTGGCTGGTCGGCAAGCAAAATAAGAATAGTCAAGTTGGTTCGCTGACATTCTTGCGAACTCAAGACGGTGGCGCAACCTGGCAAGAGGCATCTGTGCTGTTCTCCGAGCCCGAAGAAGTATTTCAAATCGCATCCGCAGCACTTAACTTCGTCGATCCACAAACAGGCTGGATCTCTTTCAAGGTGCACTCTGGAAGCAATTTCAGCTTAGGCAGGCTCCTGGCAACTGAGGATGGTGGGCGCACCTGGCAGGAGCGCACCCTGCCCCTGGGTGAGCCGGTGGTATTTCTGGATGCGGAACGCGGCTGGATCACAGGTGGTCCGCTGGATCAAACCTTCTATACTGAGGATGGCGGTGAATCTTGGAGTCTCTCAGAGACACTCTCGATGGACCAATCCATTGGGCTTGAAACCCAGGTGGGCTCTCCCCTGGGGAATGATGGCCAGTCATCTATTGGTGAACTACCACAGGGTATGGTCGCGCTGGATATGCTTGATACACTGAACGGATGGGCGGTGGTTCAAGATGGCTTCTGTAGCGGGTATAAACCCCGGGCAGGTGAATCTGTTCCCCCAGGTTCCCCACCTCTCCAATGTGAATCTTCATCCCAGCTGCTGGTGACAACGGATGGCGGAATTCATTGGCGTGAAATATCACCACCCTAGTTTGAAAGTGACATGTATTGAGTCTTCGATTCTACGCGGTTTGGATTTCATTTGCAGATCGTGGGATATTTGATTCGAAGATGAGAAACCTGATATCACAAATCCGGAAGGACAACTATGGTAATATGAATAGCTTGTCCGTGTAATCCTCCAAATAATAGCATTATGTAATCCGAAGAGGATCAAGCGAAGGATATTATTATGAAAGACGATAATCCACTCGAAGGTGGGCGAGAACAAGTCGAGATCATCACCTATTCGACCAAAAAAAGCGCGCCCAGAATTGGTACGATACGCATGTTGATGCGTTTGGCGTTAGGCAGCGCGGTCATCGGGCGGGAGCAGCTGCAGCACCGCTTTCAAGAGAAACAAAGTGAAATGTATGTCTCCGCAGCGACTCTCAATCAAGAGACCCCAATTGAAAGTGAAGCTGATCGGGCACGCTATGCCGCCATAGGTGCGATGGCAAAGTCATCTGATGCTCTCAGGAGAAGAATCGCGGCTTTAGAACGGGTGTCCAACCGGGCATTTGGTAGATTGACTCGCACCTTCGTTCCGCTGACTAACAGCCGACTAATGGGCCCTTTCCGTCGCCAATATCAACGTTACTCAGACCATGGTGATAAACTCGTGTCGGAGTGGATTGCAGCCGGCCGTAGAGAAGAATATTTTAGCCGGCAGTTAGTACAGGATGCCACCATCGAGGCGATCGAAGAGACGCTCGATTATCTGGCGGAGAGCCCTGAATTGGACGAATTAGTCCAACAACAAAGTGGTGATTTTATTGAAGATGTGTTTGAGGATGTACAAGAGAGTGCTACCAATACCACCTTGATCCTGGTTGATTGGTTCAGCTCCACGATCCTCAGGAGACCCAGCCAGAGAACAGAGTCAACTTCCGATCGCCGGTCACAGACTTCAGATCAATCCCAAGATCAGGCAGGCAGAGAATAAAATTTTTATTCTTACCAACGCTGGGACTGTAAATTCTTCAGCGAAGTGATGAACCAAATAAAACAAAATAGCAAATAGAATATCTTCATATCTGAGTGAACAAATTCTCACCCTCATTCGCCTTCGTGCTCCCCGGAGATATAATACCTTTGCGTTATTATTTTGATGGCGCACCATCATCTCTGGGACCGCAAGTTCCTTGATACCGCTGGAAAGAAAAGGGTTTCACGCCTGACCACTAGGTTGAAATCTTGCATGAATCCCAGGCTAAATACCCGATTGACACAATGCGATTAGCAAAGGATAATGAAGGCGTAAATCGATTCCAGCATGACGGAAGATGAGAGCCTTCAAATCCCGGCAGACACCATTCGTCGAAATGAATCTCATTGGGACCCGTGGCAGACTATTTGGAAAGACATCGATAAACCCGTTGAGAAATATATAAAACACGTGCGGAATCGATCCGGCCTTAATCAGCTGGTTAGTTCCATCCTCGAAAGATGATGCTTCATACCCTCGAGAATTCAGCGATCCAACTCGAAGTTAATCCAGGACTCGCCAGGTGGAGCGTTTCATCACGTCAACCTAACAGCCCATCCCTTGAGAATATTCAAATCAGTTTGAGGTACCGGCGCGGGATAACTGGCATCCGCCTCCTCGACCGCTGGTCAGAATTTTCCATTTCAGAATTTGAGACAAAACGATCTCCTCACGGCCCATTGCGACAGGTCAAACTGGTTATTGATTCGGAATACGAAAAAGTCCAATGCACATTGACCTTCGCGTTGCCCATTCATCATCCCTTATTATTCTGGAAGATCTCGGTAAAAAATCAGGGGGATCGCCCGATTCACATCGATGAGATTGAGCTTCTCTCCGCAGGGTATATTCATCGCAGCCGGGCGGGTCCGAATGGTCAAATCTATTTTCCTGACGGTGGATTTCGCCAGGGGAGTCAGCCGAATGGACCCAGACCACGATCGCATCCGAGCAACCTGGCATTTTTCTCTAATGGCTGGCAATCATGGTCTCAGTCTGGCAGTTACAAATCAAATGACCGTTACCGGCAAACTCGTCTGGGGTTCCTGCGTACGCCGATGGTCAAGAATGCCCAAACCCCCAATTCAAGAAGAGCCGGATCATTCGCCAGTGATATGTATGGTGTCCTGGGTGATCAAAAATTCCGTGTTGGACTGCTTTTCGGCTTTCTATCCCAGAGGCACCATTTTGGATCACTAGAGACCTGGCTGGGGAGCAGCTCTCCAGCCCTCAGACTTTGGGCTAATGGTGATGGCGCTCGGCTCGATCCGGGAGAACAAATAGAAACAGATTGGGCTTGTTTGCAATTCCTGTACCTTGACACTCCTGATCCGCTAGCGCCTTATCTGGAGGCTGTGACACGAGAACACAATTTAGAACAGGCAAAAGGTCGGAGAACCGTCTCGCCAAGCGGCTGGTGTTCGTGGTACCAGTTTTCTGGGGAGGATTATATCGGCAGATTGACTGCCGATGACATCCACAACAATCTGGAAGCCTTACACATAATGAGAGATCAACTGCCGCTGGAAATAATTCAAATCGATGATGGCTTCGAAACTCAGGTTGGCGACTGGTTTTCGTTCAACCAAGGCTTTGAAGATGGTTTGACATCCTTGGCAACCGAAATTCGTAATCAGGGTTTTGTTCCTGGTCTTTGGCTGGCTCCATTTATCTTGCATCCAAAATCTGAGCTGGCTGCCCGGCATCCAGATTGGGTGTTACGAAATCGTTTGGGTCGTCCAGTAAATGCAGGTTTCTTATGGAATTCCTTTAGTCAAGCCCTGGATTTGACCCATCCTGATGCCCTCACATATGTGAATGATGTGATCCATTCTGCTACCCGAGAATGGGGATTCCCCTATCTAAAACTTGATTTCCTATACGCAGCCGCTCTGCCAGGCCGTCATCGAGACCCTACCCGCACCCGGGCTCAGGTTCTGCGATCCGGATTGGAAGCGATAAGAGCCGCGGCAGGTGAGGATACATTCTTACTTGGTTGTGGATGCCCAATTGGTCCCGCGATCGGTATTGTGGATGGCATGCGTGTCGGTGCAGATACTGCCACACGCTGGAGACCTTTCTATCGAGGGATCGAATCCTTTCTCAAAGAAGAAGCTACTTTACCCTCCGCGTTCAACGCCGCCCATAATGCGTTATCCCGTTCCGGTCTGCATAAACGCTGGTGGATCAATGACCCAGATTGTCTTCTGCTGCGGCCTGAAACCCAGCTTACCCAAACGGAAGTGGAAACCATCGCCAGCGTAATCGCATTGACAGGTGGCTCATTAATGGTCTCGGACCATATTCCGAATTTGCCGCCTGAGAGATTGAAAATTGCGGAAAGTCTATTACCACTGATCGGAAAACGACCGTATATTCTGGATTGGTTCGATCGATCCACCCCGGAGCGCGTGCAGCTCGATCTGGACGGGCCAACAGGTCCCTGGCATCTTATTGCCATATTCAATTGGGATGATCAACCAAGGGACTTGTCATTGCAGTTAAATGATTTTTATCTCAAAGAGACTGGGGAGCTATATGCCAGGGAGTTTTGGAGTGGAGTAACACATCTCATCCCAATCGAATCTAAATCGACCAGAGGTCTCATTCTAGAGCAGGTTGCCCCTCACGGTGTAGTGTTATTCGCTTTACGTCCGCGCCACTCGTATAGTCCGCAATACCTGGGCAGCGATCTGCACATCTCACAGGGATTAGAGCTGGTCGATTGGCAGCCTGATGATGGATCCCTAAAAATGAGTTTAGTGCGCCCAGGCTATTCCCACGGCCGGATAGAACTCGCCACTCCCCATCCAATCGAGAGTGCCTCCCTCAATGGCACCTCAATACACTGGACAGCACAGACATCAGGACGCTACACATTTGATCTGGAATTCAATAAAGAAGCCATGATTGAGATTGAATACCAATGAAAATTGATCCATCTTTGACACCATTTTTCTCCCCACAAGGCGTCGCTATAATCGGTGCTTCTCTTGACCCCACCAAGTTGGGATACGGACTCTCACGCAATCTTGTACAGAGTGGCTACCGGGGGGCGATCCATTTTATTAACCTCAAGGGTGGCAATCTAATGGGATATCCGGTTTACAGGCACATTAGCGAAACCCCTGATCCAGTCGATCTAGCTGTTGTGTTGATCCCCGCTCAGGCCATTCCTGCAGCGATTGAAGATTGCGCACAGCGCGGGATCAAAGCCTTGATTATCGCTTCAGGCGGATTCAGAGAAACAGGCTCCCAGGGAGCGGCGCTTGAAGACCAGTGTTTGGATATCGCCAGGGAATATGGAGTGCGTCTATTAGGTCCTAATTGCATCGGATTAATCGACACCCATTTACCGATTGATACGACCTTCCTTTCTCCGCCAGGGCCGACTCCGGGTGACGTTGCGTTCATCTCTCATTCAGGTGCGATCTGCGCAGCTGTAATCGATTGGGCTCGCGGCCAAGGATTTGGTCTTTCCCGCATGGTCAGCCTCGGCAACCAGTCCGATGTGACTGAAACAGACTTGCTCGCCCCCGTCGCAGAAGATCCATACACCCGGGTGATCACGCTATACCTGGAGGGAGTGAGCGATGGACGGCGTTTCCTTGAGCAAGCCCAAGCGGTAGCTCGACAAAAACCGATAGTAGCATTGAAAGTCGGTCGCTATATGAGCAGTCAACAAGCGGTGGCTTCACATACCGGCGCCCTGGCCGGCCTGGAGAGCGCTTACAATGCTGCTTTTCGCCGGGCAGGAGTCATCCGGGCAGAAACGACCGAGGAGCTATTCGATTGGGCGCGTGCTCTAGCCTGGTGCACCTTACCCAAGGGGCGTTCGGTTGGGGTGTTAACCAATGCCGGAGGTCCGGGAGTCACTGCAATAGATGCACTCGAGGCTCAGGGGTTGAACATCGCCAATTTGAGCTCAGGGACAGAAGCTGTCTTGCGAGATCTTCTCGATCCTGCAGCCAGTCTGAAGAACCCAGTGGATATGCTGGCCGCTGCCACACCCCAACAATACGCAGGTTGCCTGCAGGTACTCTTGGATGATGCGCATGTTGACAGCGTTATGGTGATTTTGCCGCCTCCACCTATGCACACGGCTGGAGGGATCGCCAAAGCGGTCATTCCGGTGATCTACACCGCCGATAAACCAGTGATTGTAGCCTTGATGGGGGAATGGCTGATCAAGGAGGCAGTCGAACATTTCCGAGCAGCCCGTATTCCGGAATACCGCTTCCCTGAAAGAGCAGCTGAGGCGTTGGCGGTGCTCTCCCAACGAGCAGAATACTTAATCTCATCGAGTGAAATTCAGGATGGATCACTGCAACCCCTTAATGATCTTAATTCGGTCGCCGTGGGTTCAATCATCTCAAAGTATGATTCTGGTGGATTTATCTCGCAGGAGGACGCCTTCGAACTGATGAATGCTTATGGTATCCCCACAGTTCAGCCGCAGCTGGCGCAAACTGCGCACCAGGCTGCTGATTTGGCTCAGGAAATGGGATTTCCAGTCGCGATCAAGATCGCCTCCCCACAGATCACACATAAATCTGATGTTGGCGGTGTCCTGCTCCATTTGCAAAATCCCCAGGAAGTGGCGAATGGATTCGCCAAAGTTATAGAAAACAGCCAGGCTGCCTTGCCAGACGCGGATATTCTTGGTGTGCTTGTCCAGCGGATGATACCTGCTGGGCAGGATGTGATTATTGGAGCCATCCAGGACCCCCAATTCGGTGCCTTAGTGATGTTCGGATCAGGTGGAATAGAAGTCGAAGGATTGAAGGATGTTCAGTTTGCACTCGCCCCTCTCTCGATCAAAGAAGCCAGGCAAATGCTTGCGGATACATGGGCTGGGAAGAAACTCCACGGCTTTCGAAACCTCCCTCCCGCAGATCAGGGTGCAGTAGTCGATGTCTTATTGCGGTTGGCGCAGCTGGCCTGCGACTATCCCCAGCTTGCTGAGATCGAAATCAACCCGTTAAGCGTACTCGAGCAGGGAAAAGGTGCCTTTGCAGTGGATGTGCGAGTACGACTAAGCGGTTAAGGGCGATCCAATCCTTTGATAACCAGTAGCAATTGCTTTAGTCCCAGATCTAGAGGGGGTAAATTGATATATTCACTCCCCGTATGCGCACCATTACCGGTGGTTAAACCCAGGCATATCGCCGGATAGCCTAAGCTGAGAGGAATGTTTGCATCTGTCGATCCAATGTTCAAGCGCGGTTCAATACCGACCACTTCTAATCCTTGAACCGCCAAAGCAACTAGGGGATGATTCTGGGAGATCTCGCCGACTGGTCGCTGACCAATTAATTCTACGCTCACTCGCACATCAGGACTCTGGGATTCCCGAAATATGCCTGCGACTGATTTCACCAATTCGTCTAAGGTTGCGACATCCTCGGAACGCAAATCCAGCTCAAGGGACGCCTCTGCAGCAATGGTATTCACTGAGGTACCTCCCGAGATCACCCCCACATTCATTGTCGTTCGTGGTCCTGCGGGTATCTGAATTGCCAGCAAACGGGTGACAATCCGCACCAATTCATGCACTGCCGAAGGTTTACCGTAATCAACCCAGGAATGTCCACCGGAAGTATTTACCGTGATCCGGAATCGGCGTACCCCCAATCCACGATGGTATACCTGACCCAATGCCATCCCTTCAAGAACGATATATGCCTGAATCTGACCTGCAAAACGGTTGACTATTTCTCGCATTCCGCGAAGATCACCCAACCCTTCTTCACCAACATTCGCCACCAACCACAAATCAGAGTTGAGAATAACCTGCTGCTGATTCAACTCCCATAACAAGCCAAATAAGCCTGCTAATCCAACTGCATTATCACCGATCCCCGGTCCCGCAACTTTCTCTGCCAGGCGCTCACAACCCAAGTCAGTTCCAGACGGGAATACTGTATCCAAATGAGCGGAGACGATGATCGGAAGTGCGGAGCCTGATCCCGGCAAACGGCCAAGCACATTCCCGATTTCATCAATCTCGACATCTTTAAGGTTTTCTTGGGTAAATCGTTCATAAATGAATGCCCCCCGTTTGCTTTCATTAAAAGTGGGCGCGGGTATCTGTTGGATTTCGATCGCCAGCTCAAGCACCTGATTAACCAATTGAGGATCCATTAGATTCTACACCTCACGAACAGATTGACTGAGCGCCTCTAACCGGGCCTGCGCCAGAGTAGGCAAAGATTCAAGGGCATAGAACGGTCCCTGACCTTCGATTACCAGGGAAGCGGAAATGTTTCCATGTACAACAGCTTGAATTGGATCAAAAGTACGGCGAAATCCAGCGAGAAATCCTCCACAAAATGCTTCACCGGCTCCGGTTGGGTCGACAGATTGAACGGGGTACGCAGGGACCTCCCAGCGTTTCCGTGTTGCCGAATCATAGAGCAGCTGACCACGTTCTCCCCGTTTTATCACGATGATCTCACATCCATACGAGGCAAGAATTTCAGCCATCTCCCATAAATCTGTACTTCGCCCATGGAATAACGCTCGAGCTTCCTCTTCTGAAGGGAGAAAAGCATTAAGTCCTGTGACGATAGAGGCAACGTCATCCCGGAACGATGGAGTCATATATCCCGAGGATGGATCGAGAGTGATCAAGGTGAATCCAGCTTGTCGCAAGATGGCGGGCAGCAAACTATGCGTCAAATAATCTACTGGGCAGATATGAGCTGCCGTGGCCTCCAAGTACTCTGGGACAAGATCGATATGCCGTAAAGAGGTCAAAGATAGGCGCGTGCGGCTGTCCGGTTCTGTAGATCCTGGCTGGTATCCAAGAAGAGCTTTGGGGAAAGGCTGCCCAAGAGCTGCGAAATAACTCATCGGATCTTCCTCCACTCTCTGGGTTGGATCCCGATATGCATAAAATGACCGCAGATCAATGGATTGGTCAAGCATATTAATACCTCGCACATCAAAGCCGTGCTCTGAAAACTCCGCTATCCATTCTTGGGGAAAATCCTTACCGACTCGGGCAACTAAACCAGGTGGGGGGGATTGATCCCAAACGGCAAAACCTGCGGCTGCATACAGCAGATTGCCACCCGGGACATCCAGGCATATTTCCCCATTGGGAAGCACAACAAAATCTCGCCTGAGCTGTCCGGCGAGAATGTTGCGCGGGGATGGTCGTTCTGCTATCGAATCCATAAAATGATTATACGTCAGGACAAGAATTAATGGAAATGTAAGTCTGAAGATGTATTATTGTGCGAATTCCGCAGAGATAACATGTATAATTCCACCCATGAGCAGTCAAACCTTGCTTGCATTGTTGATCTCCATGCGGCCCAAGCAGTGGTTAAAAAACGTATTGATATTCACTGCACTGGTATTCGATGAGAAATTACTCGATCCTCAGGCATTGCTGGCCACTTTTTTCGGTTTTGTCCTTTTCTGTTTGATTTCCAGCTCGGTATATTTATTCAATGACATCACCGATGTCGAAGCCGATCGCCAACACCCCAATAAACGCAACCGCCCGATTGCTTCTGGAGCACTTCCAATCTCTGTAGCTAGTTGGGCCGTTATCCTGTTTCTACTAATCGCCATTCCTCTTGCATACCTGCTCTCTCCTGGATTTTGTATAATTCTACTAGTTTACTTCGTGCTCAATCTTAGTTACTCACGTTGGCTGAAACACATCGTGATTATCGACGTGTTTGTCTTGGCCAGCTTCTATGTGCTGCGGGTGGTCGCTGGACTGACTTTGATCGAGGTTACCCGTTTTTCACCTTGGTTATATGTTGTGACCACTTTGCTGGCACTTTATATCGGTCTAGGAAAAAGACGGGCTGAATTGACCCTTCTATCTGAGGAAGCTCATACTCACCGCCGGGTGTTAGGCGGTTACACAATCCCTCTCCTGGACCAATACATCACCATCATATCCGCAACAACTATTGTGGCATATAGTTTGTATACCTTCTCCGCGCCGAACCTGCCTGGTAATAATGCCATGATGCTGACCATCCCCTTCGCAATCTATGGTATTTTGCGTTATTTATATCTGGTCCAGACAAACCAAGGTGGCGGGGCACCTGAAGAGGAATTGTTCACCGATCGCCCCCTGCAAATCACGATCGTGTTATGGGGATTGACCGTTCTGTTAATCCTCTATCTCTTTTAAACCACCATGCCTGCCATCTCTGCATCTGCTCCTGGGAAAGTTATCCTGTTCGGGGAACACGCTGTGGTGTATGGACAACCGGCGATTGCAGTCCCAGTGAACCAGGTTAGGGCTAGAGCAATCGTTTCTGCAAGACCCGACCGTCCAAGTGGTTGGGTGAGACTTCAAGCACCGGATATAGGTCTTGAGGCCTACCTGGGTGAGCTGCCAGCTGGTAATCCCCTGTCTCTTGCGATCAACAGCGTTTTTGAAGCCACCAATATTTCCCGCATTCCAGCTATGGCAATCAGAATAACCTCGACGATCCCTATTGCAGCAGGTTTAGGATCTGGGGCAGCAGTATCTGTAGCGATTATCCGGGCGTTATCCGAGTTCTTAGGTCAGCCACTGCCAGATGAACGGGTATCGATTCTGGCTTACGAAGTGGAAAAGTTGCACCATGGGACACCGTCCGGAATCGACAATACCGTGATCACATATGGAAAGCCAGTCTACTTTGCCAGAACAACAGAAGGGGAAGCAGGCCAGGTTGACAGGTTCAACTTTGCGAGACCTTTCACAATTCTGATTGGCGATTCGGGTGTCCCCAGCCCAACTGCGGTGACTGTGAGAGATGTTCGCAGTGCCTGGCAGGCTGATAGTGTTTTATACGAGAGTTTGTTTGCGAGCACAGGTGCGATCGTCAATCAGGCCAGACAAGCAATTGAAAATGGTGATATCGCTGCCCTTGGTCCATTGATGGATGAAAATCAAGATTTACTGGTGAAAATGGGTGTTTCATCCGCAGAGCTTGATCACCTCGTTCGAGCTGCCCGCCAGGCAGGTGCCTACGGCGCCAAGCTATCTGGTGGCGGTCGAGGCGGCAATATGATCGCTCTGGTAACCAGGGGTACCGCTGAACAAATTGTGGATGCAATAATCTCCGCTGGAGCAACGAATACCATCCTGACTGAGGTAAAAAATTAAAGCCTGAAAAGCTGAGGCAATTTCAATGAACCGTATTAGCGATAATCCCCAATCTCTTACCTTGCTGAAATTAGGTGGGTCATTGATCACCGACAAGTCGCGCCCGCGCACTTTGCGGCTGGAAACTTTGGTCCGCTTAGCGGATGAAATCGCATCGGCTCTGCAGCAAAGACCATCATTACGCCTGATTATCGGTCATGGAGCTGGTTCTTATGGGCATGTGTCTGCCAAACAACATGGCACACGCCAAGGAGTCCATACGCCGAATCAATGGCATGGTTTTGCAGAAGTGTGGTGGGATGCAGCAACCCTCAATCGACTGGTAACAGAAGCATTAATTGAGGCAGGGTTATCGGCCATCGCTTTGCCTCCTTCAGCCAGTGTTATTGCCCGAGATGGAGAGATAGCTCGTTGGGATTTGGGACAGCTCGAAGCGGCATTAGTTGCTGGATTATTGCCTGTCATACATGGTGACGTGATTTTTGACACTCAGCGCGGGGGCACGATCCTTTCTACAGAGGATCTGTTTTCTCACCTGGCAAGGCAATTCCAACCCAAGAGATTTTTGTTGGCCGGGATCGAGTCCGGTGTATGGGAAGATTACCCAAATCGCTCGCAGATCATCCCAAAGATCACACCTGCCAATCACAAAAAAATCCTTCCGGCTTTGAGTGGTTCGGCAGCAATAGATGTGACCGGTGGCATGGAGAGCAAAGTCGAGCAATGTGTGGCACTAACCCGCGAAATCCCAGACCTGGAAATCTTGATCTTTTCAGGAGATAGACCCGGACAACTGCTGGAAGTATTGCTCGGATCAAACAAAGGGACGGTCATCCGCAGCGAATAAAGTCATCAATATTGATTGACTCTGAGTCTGCGCGCGGAGGATCATATCCCCGCATAAGTTATAATTGAGGAAATAACTCTGAAATCATCTTTTGCATTGATTTCCCCCCTATCCTCCTACACTGAGACATTATGTACTTCAAACGTGAACAACTAGAAACCAATGAGGAGCGCAATCTAGCGCCATACGGCTTAAGAAGCAAAGCCACGAAAGGACGGTTTTATCCGGAGGACGAGCCTGAATACCGGACAACATTCCAACGTGACCGGGATCGCATCCTGCACACGACGGCATTCCGCCGCCTCGAGTATAAAACCCAGGTTTTTATCATCCATGAAGGTGATTACTATCGGACGCGCCTCACGCACACCTTGGAAGTGGCTCAAATCGGGCGAACGATCGCCCGCACTCTGGGGGCGAATGAGGATTTGGAGGAAGCCATTTGCCTGGCACATGATCTGGGTCATTCACCCTTCGGACATTCCGGGGAAGTAGCTCTGGGTCGCTTGATGAAAGATTATGGTGGTTTCGATCATAATAAACAATCATTGCGGATTGTCACTGAGCTCGAGGAGAGGTATCCGGAATTTCTAGGGTTAAACCTGACCTGGGAAGTACGCGAAGGTATCGTAAAGCACGAATCGGAATACGATATTGCTGACGCCTCCGATTACAACCCTGATTTACGCGGTCATTTGGAAGCTCAAATAGCGAACGCCGCGGATGAACTGGCTTATACAGCCCACGACCTGGATGATGGTTTAAGGTCAGGCATGATCACGCCCAAGATGCTCGAGGGGATTACTTTGTGGGAAATCCTGGTTAAGAGTGTTGGTTGGCGCGGTGGACACTTGGATGATCTTTCCCGGCACCGTCTGATCCGCCGCTTGATAGGTCTGGAAGTAACTGATCTGGTTACTGCAACCGATCAATGTCTGCGGGAGAACAGTGTACGCTCGGTTGAGGAATTACAACAACTACAATTCAATGTGATCGGGTTTAGTGAGGATATGCACCGGCGCAACCGCCAGATGGTGGATTTCCTTTATGTAAACATGTACCGGCATCACCGGGTAGTGCGCATGGCGGTCAAAGCAGAGCGCATCATCACCGACCTGTTTAATGCCTATCAATCAGAGCCAGCCATGCTACCCCAACATGTACAAGTTTTCATTGAATCTCGCGGCTTGGAACGCATAATATGCGATTATATTGCGGGGATGACCGACCGTTTCGCTTTACAAGAGCACAGCAAGCTTTTTGATCCATCCTCTTTGCCGTAATTTTTGAACGTCTTTAAAATAGGTTGCTGAATGAGGGACGTATTCATGATTCTTGTTTCACGGTATAATACGCCCCTTGGAGAAAACTCATGGGTGCTGAACAATATTTAACTTATGAAGGTGCACAAAGCTTGCGCGAAGAACTCGAACGGTTGAAAGGCCCCGAAAGAGATGAGCTCGCCAAACGCTTGCGGTCTGCCATCCAAATGGGAGACTTATCCGAAAACGCGGATTACCACGCAGCCAAAGAACACCAGGCATTCCTTGAGGGCAAGATACAGGAACTGGATTACGTATTGAAGAACGTGGTGATCATCGAAGAGATGGATGGTAAACGCGGCGTTGTGACGATTGGCACTCAGGTCACTATTCAAGAGGTTGACTACCCTCCTGAGACATACTATTTAGTAGGTGCAAAGGAAGCTGATCCAAAGAATGGGCGTATATCAAATGAATCACCCTTTGGCATAGCAATACTCGGCGGTAAGGAAGGCGAAGAGGTTATTGCCGAAACACCTGCTGGGCAGGTTCGCTTGAAGATAATCAAGATTGAATGATCGTAGATTTATGATTAACAACACAAGCAGTGAGCCTAAGGCTCACTGCTTTTTAAATTTAGGTAAAGAAATATCTATCCTTTTGGCCAGGCGACCAGTTCGAGAGTTATCCGGTCAAAGTAGCTTTCAGGGGGTAAAGCTCCGGAACCGTAAGACAAATCGACTACCCGAGCTTCCAGACGCAGGGTAGCTGTCTCCAGGACTATTTCCCGGCTGGGTTCTGCCTGGACTGGTTCGCCCTTTGCAGATAAGCGCTGGCGGGTAGCGTCATCGGCGAATGCGTTCTGGCTCATCAAAACTGTGGTGACAGTTTGAATATCATTCTTATCAAACAGCCAAACTTCGAAAGCAGTGACCTTCTTTGGATCGCCGACACCGATCGTCTCAGAAATACCCACACCACACTCTCCCAGGAACTCCCCGGCAGGCGAGTCGATACTAAAAGAATCATCAAAGAGATCGTTTCCAATCTGGTAGGTTGTCATGAATTGTGCCAGCGGTGGTTCTTCCTGAGTCGCTTTGTATTCCGGATATTCAGCCTCCGGTGGGGCTTCCTTGCGGGTGGAGGGAAGACTGAAACCGAATGATCGATTCCGGATCATGAAAACCGCCACCAGAGCGCCTGCTAACAACAGGGTAACCAAGCATAACCAGGGAAGCCATCTACGCGCTTGGCTGGTTGTCTCTTCAGAAGCGGGAGCAGCTTCCTCTATAGGTTCGGTACCTGAGAAAAGGACAAATGCCTGAATCGAATCTGTACTCTGTGTCCCCGGATCGGCAGCGATGTCCGCTAGGATTTCTGCTGAGTTCTCACCAACTTCGACGATTCGCTGTTGTGCGAAAGCAGCATCTTGGTTTAGAGTATAGGAATCGATCGCCATACGCAGGTAAGTTTCCTGGAATTCAGGACGCAAATCGCTGGGCCCAGCATCTGTCCATTGCACAGGCCATAGCCACCAACCTAATACGACCAATCCAATTAATAAACCGACAACGAAGCTGACGATCCCGACCCAGAGTGGTTTGTTGAGTTGCTCACGGATGTCATCCATTTTTCTCTCTCCGATGAATTCATTGAAATTTCAGTGTAGATTAAATTTTAGCACAAAAGTACGAAAATCTTCATCCCATATTGGTGCAAGACTCATGCCGGAGCGTTCAATTTGCTGAAACTTCCTCAACGGAAACCTGGTCAAGAGAGAATTGTTCTTCGCACTTGGTACACTGTGCGTGATTCTTGTTAGCTACGACCAGCAGACCACCGCATTGAGGGCATGGATTCGCCAATGGTCTTTTCCAGGAAGTGAAATCGCACTCCGGGTAATTTGAACAACCATAGAATGTGCGACCCTTGCGAGTTTTCCGTTCAACCACTTCACCACCATCTAGTGGGCAGGTGACACCAATCTTTTGCAGCAAAGGTTCCGTATGGCGGCATTCGGGGAAATTGCTGCAGCTGATGAACTTTCCATATCGTCCCCAGCGAATCACCAGGTCATTACCACATTTCGGGCAAGCCCGGCCTATGGATTCGAGTTCAACTTTCATCTCGGGTATCTTCTCTTCGGCGATTTTTACATCCTGTTCGAACGGGCCATAGAATTCTTCGATCACATTCACCCATTGCTCATCACCTGAGGCGATGCGATCGAGTTCTGTTTCCATGCGTGCCGTGAAACCAACCTCAATCACGTCTGGGAAATGTTCGACCAGCAAATCATTTACCAGGATTCCGGTTTCTGTGGGGAATAGGCGTCTGTTTTCACGGTAGACATAACCGCGCTGCTGGATGGTCCCCAAGATGGGGGCATAAGTTGAGGGGCGACCGATGCCATTTTCCTCCAAGGTTCGTACCAGTGAAGCTTCACTGAAACGAGGCGGAGGTTGGGTGAAATGTTGCCCCGAGATCAGCTGCAAAAGCTTCTGAGATTGACCTTCTTCAATACTGTTGGGGATGCGAACATCCTTGTCCTCCGCAAATGTCTTATCTTCAACCTTGGCTTCTTCATACACGATCAAGAACCCTTGGAAACGGATGGAGGAACCTGAGGCGCGCAGGAGGTATTCGTGATTTGTGGTGTTCCCAGTCACTTCGACAGCTAAAGTATCATAAATCGCCGCTGCCATCTGGGAAGCGACAAACCGCTGCCAGATCAAACGATATAGACGGTGTTGATCGCGAGTGAGATGACCTTTGATGTTTCCTGGTTGCCGCATGACCGAGGTAGGTCGGATAGCTTCGTGTGCTTCCTGCGCCCCACGGGTTTTTTTGCGGTAGACAGGTGTTTTAGCCGGCAGAAATTTCTCTCCATATTGTTGGGCGATAAACTTGGAGGTCTCTTTCTGAGCTAACTGTGATACATTGGTTGAATCACTGCGCATATAAGTGATCAAACCCACCAATCCACCATTTCCAACATCAATCCCCTCATAGAGCTGTTGGGCAAGAGACATCGTCCGTCGCGCGCTGAAGCCAAGCCGACGGGAGGCTTCTTGCTGCAGGGTGCTGGTGATGAAGGGTGGTAAAGGTTTGCGCTTACGTTCTCCACGTTTGATCTTTGTGATTTCGTAATCACCCAATTCCATATCGATTAAAATTGGTTGCACACTCTCTTCTGTTTCGAGAGTTGGTTCTCCCTTATCAACGCGAGCCAGTTTGGCGATATAAGAATCCCGGGTACCCTCAGGCTGGAATTCTGCCTCAATCGTCCAATATTCCTGGGGAATAAAAGCCTCAATTTCGCGTTCCCTCTCAACGATCAACCGCAAGGCAACCGACTGCACCCGTCCTGCGGATAAACGGCTGCGAACTTTACGCCATAATAAGGGACTGAGGTTGTAGCCAACTAAGCGGTCAAGTATGCGCCGAGCCTGTTGGGCATCCACCAGATCCATTTTGATTTCCCTTGGATGATCAAAGGCTTCAGCGATCGCAGGTTTCGTAATTTCATGGAAAATCACTCGTTGGGTGATTTCGGGATCGAGCTCGACCGCCTCTTGGAGATGCCAGGCAATAGCTTCTCCTTCCCGATCAGGGTCAGTGGCCAGGTAAACCTCAGCCGCATTCTTGGCGAGCTTCTTGAGCTCCTTAACCACAGGACGTTTTTCATTTGGTACCCGGTACTTAGGAGTGAAACCATTTTCTACATCAACCGATATTTGAGAGCGCAGCAGGTCTCGCACATGCCCGACCGAGGCCTTCACAATAAAGCCCTTTCCGAGAAAATTTCCAACTGTACGTGCCTTGGCTGGGGATTCGACAATCACCAGCTTACCTTTACGCTTCTTCTTGCGAGTACTCTTGACTTTTTCGGGGGGCGTCATTCCTTCATGAGCTGGAGTGCGTCCCATCCGGAAAAGTGTCGTCCCACAAACCGGACAGGTTCCGCGAGTACCCGGCGTAGCATTGGACGTAAATTCTGGTTTCGGGTCTACCATTTCCCGTTTTGTTTTACACTTCACACAATAAGCTTCCAAAACATATACCTCACTTTAAATAAATTTCTCTCCAGCAGCTCGAAGCTGGTCAACTACCTGTCTCACCTTCTGAGCTTCCTCTTTACGACATACAAGCAATACATCGCCAGTATCTACAACAATCAAATTATCAATCCCTATGGTGACAACCAGGCGGTCTGCCTGGTTGTTATAAACCAGAGAATTGCTTGTCCCTAAGCCAATATACTGACCACCGAGAACGATGTTTCCGTCTTGATCGGGGGCGAGAACATCGAATAATGTATCCCAACTACCGACATCGCTCCAATTGAGTCCTTCCGCTGGAATAACAGCGACCCTTCGGGCACCTTCCATGATCCCATAATCAATGGTCTCCGATTTGATCCCAGACCATTCCTGTTCCAAGACAATTTCACGGTCGTGTGTATCCCAGGCTTGAGAAATTTTTTTCAGTCTGGTCGAAAGGTCAGGCATTTGGCGAGCGAACTCCTCCATAATCTGGTTGACCTGCCAAACAAACATGCCTGAGTTCCAGGCATGGTCACCAGAAGTTTGCATTTCACTGGCCTGGGTTTCTTCTGGTTTTTCTTTAAACCGTAGAGCATGGTAAGCGTTCAATCCATGATAAACGCCGATAGATTCTCCTCGCTGAATATAACCATAGCCAGTTGCCGGGGAAGTCGGCTCGATACCCAGCGTGACCAAATAGCCATCTTGGGCAACCAGCAACGCAGACCGTAAGAGGCGCTGGAATTTATCCACATTGCCAATGAAATGATCCGAGGTGAGCACAGCCATCAGCGCTTGTGGGTCCCTTTCTTGCAAAACAATACCCGCCAAGCCGATCACGGAAGCGGTGCCGCGGGGTTCGGGTTCAATAAGGATATTCTCAGATGGGACCTCAGGGGCCTGTTGGTGCAATTCAACAGCTTGATCAGCGACGGTGACAACCAGGATCCGATCGGGGGGGAAAATACCAGCCAAACGCTGAACGGCGATTTGAAACAAGCTGCGGTCTTCGATCAGACTCAGCATCTGTTTCGGCTGTGATTGGCGAGAGAGAGGCCACAAGCGGGTCCCGCCGCCGCCAGCCATGATCACCGCATAATAATTCGCTGACATTCTATCTCCACTGCCAGGACTTTCTTCTGGCAGAAATCAATTAGCAATTTTATCATTATCCCGATAAACCTCTCTTACCTCTCGTAGAACGATATACTGCATGCCACCTACCTGGCGCACCATCCCTTTGAGCTCCATGAGCGCCAGTGTGGCTGTCACTTTCTCAATCGGTAATTCAGTGCGGGAGCGAATTTCATCAATATGCAAAGGTTCTCGTCCCAAAGCCTCAAATAGTTGCGCTTCAACCGCATCGGCTGGTAGGACAACACGGGCAGTTCGTTGCTCGGCTACCATCGTCAATTCCAGCGCTTCCAAAACTTGCTCAGGGTGCAGCAAGGGCTGAGCGCCGTCTCGGATGAGGCGATTGGTACCCTTGCTCCCAGGAGAGCTGATGTTTCCCGGGACAGCAAAGACCTCACGACCCTGATCTGCAGCAAAAGCTGCCGTGATCAATGCACCACTTGTCTGACCTGCTTCAACAATTACCACAGCCAGGGACAAGCCAGATATCAAACGATTACGCGGTGGGAAATTGGAAGCCTCGGGAGGCGTACCCGGAGAGTAATCGCTGATTAGAGCTCCATGAGCGGCTATCTGTTCAGCGAGGCGCCTGTTTTCAGGAGGATAAATGCGATCGAGACCACTACCCAGGACTGCAATCGTTCGTCCTCCTGCATCAAGCGCTGCCTGATGTGAAATCGAATCGATTCCACGGGCTAAACCGCTGATCACGGTGATGCCATTTCTCGCCAATGTGCCGGCGATATCTTCGGCAACCTGCCTTCCATAGGCTGTCACACGCCTGGTTCCTACCACCGCTACGGCCCATTCATCTTCTGAAGTGAGCTCTCCAAGCATGTAAAGGACAGGTGGAGGTTGTTCAAGCTCCTGCAAGCGACGGGGATAATTCTCATCCGTTTGAATCAGAACGGTGATTCCCTGCGCTTCAAGCTGATGCCAGACCTGATCCAAGTTGATCGCGGAACGCAGCTCCACCACATTTTCGATAACCTTTTCGCTGAGACCAGCCTCCCTTAAAGCCTCAGTGGGGGCACCCCAGGCAATTTGAGGATCACCAAAAAAATTTAATAATGCCTGGAAACGGACAGCGCCAATGCCTTTGACTAGAGAAAATGCCACCCAATATTGGCGGGGTTCACTCACCCAAAATCTCCTATAAGAAGGAAAATCCCTTCATTATTAATGCAGAAACATGGCGAAGAGAATACCACAGGACTTTCTTCACTGTCAAGTGGAGCTTTCCTGCGGTAGTAGACCTGGGAGCAGGTGAACAAGCATCAGATTGTGATCCAGGTCGATTTCCAATATCACGGATTCGATATCTGGAACAAGAATTTCAGCGCCAGATTCATCATGGACCACATAAACATCGTTAGCACCAGTCTCAAGAATCCGTTCTATCGATCCCAATAAGCGGTCTTCTTCATCGATCACCTGTAATCCCAGCAATTGGTGGTGGTAATACTCCCCCGCCTCCAATTGTGGTTGATCGGCGGTGGGGACATACACAAGTTGGTTGCGAAGTTCAGCAACCTCCTCCCGGGTCTGGTAGCCATCAATAGTCATCAGCAAACCTCGAGCGTGAGGACGACGCTTGATGATCTGCAGCGGTAGGAATTGTGGGCCAACAAAGACTGTTACGCCTTGTTGCAAGCGTTCAGGAAAGTCGGTATATACATCCATCACGATCTCACCATGAATACCGTGCGGTTTTCCTAATTTGCCGACCACCAAGAATTCAGGCTCGCCGGAGGTCGGCGAGCCTGAATCGCTATCTTGTTGCATAGGTAAAGGCGTGGATTTCATTTTGGTTCCATGATATCCAGCGAAGCCCGTTTACCCTCCCGAGCAGCGGCAACCCTCAATAAATTGCGCATTGAATTAGCGACACGACCGTGCTTTCCGATCACCCGACCCATATCTTCTTTAGCTACCTGTAAACGTATTTCAACATTGGGGCCACGTCGATACTCGCTCACACGAACCTGAAGTGGGTCATCCACTAAGGAAAGGGCGATGTATTCGATTAAATCTTGCACAACTTACCTCCGATTATCCGCTTAAGATTGACAGATTTGCTAACTTATCTGAACGCTATTCTCCAGATTCAGAATCCGATTCAGATTCCTTTTCCGGTTCAGCTTCTGTTTCAGGTTCTTCAGCTTCCTTCTCGGGTTCAGATTGGGATTCTACTTCCGCCTCAACCTCGGATTTTGCTTCTGCTTCAAGTTCTGCTTCAGCTTCTTCTTCCGGCTCAGCTTCCGCTTCAGGTTCTTCTTCAGCTTCCTTCTCGGGTTCAGATTCGGCTTCTGCTTCCGCCTCAACCTCGGATTCTGCTTCTGCTTCAAGTTCTTTTTCAGCTTCCTCTTCCGGCTCAGCTTCCATTTCGGCTTCTACTTCCGGATCAGCCTTGGCTTCAATTTCGGGTTCAAGTTCAACTTCTGCTTCTTCTTCCGGTCTGGATTTCTTGGTTGGTGTCGCTCCAGTGGTCTTTGGGCTGCCGACACGCGCCTGAGCGGCTACTTCAGCTTCTTCTAGCAGCACTTCGATCGATTCACCCTCCTTAAACCGGGCAAACCTTTCCGTTAAACCAGCTGTGCGAAACAGCTGCTTCACCGAATCGCTGGGCTGAGCACCTTTGCTCATCCAATCATAAATGCGGTCTTCTTTCATTGTCAGGGTTGCTGGCTCCGTTCGAGGATTATAATACCCCAGGATTTCCAGAAAGCGACCATCACGAGGACTCTCTTTATCGGCAGCCACAATACGGTAACTGGGCTGCTTCTTTCCACCAACGCGGCGTAAACGAATACGAACCATAGATTTCAATCTCCTTCAATTTTTATCATTAATTTTTCTGCCGGGCAAACGACCGGGGCAGAGGGGTGCGTGGAAGGGCACGCAGGAACTCCGGTGCAGCTCAGCGGGTAATAACCTATGGCCTGACAGCCATAGGTACCTCTCAATAAGGGTTATATCAACCGAAAATGCGAGGCATGCCGCGCATTCCGGATTTACTCAAACTCTTAAACATGCGTTGGGCTTGCTTAAATTGCTTGAGCAAGCGGTTGACATCTTGAACTTCGGTGCCAGAACCCCGGGCGATCCGTCTGCGGCGGCTGGCATTGAGAATCTTTGGCTTTCTTCGCTCGCCGGGTGTCATGGAACTGATAATCGCTTCAGTTTTTTTGAACTGGTTCTCAGCTTCTTGCGGATCAACCTGGTTAGCAATTTGCCCCATACCGCCGGGCAACATGCCCAGCAACTGGCCAATCGGGCCCATACTGCGTACCTGACGCAGCTGTTCCGCAAAATCTTCGAGGGTGAAATCGCCCGAGATCATCCGCTCCGCTTGCTCACGGGTGGTTTGCTCGTCGAAGGTAGCTTCCGCTCGCTCAATCAGGCCCAGCACGTCACCCATGCCAAGGATACGGGAGGAAAGTCGGTCGGGATCAAAAACCTCGATCGCTTCCAGACCTTCACCTGTGCCGAGGAATTTAATCGGCACACCGGTGACAGAACGGATCGATATTGCAGCCCCACCGCGCGCATCGCCGTCGATCTTGGACAGCACCAGACCTGTCACAGGGACAGAATCACGGAAGCCTGTGGCGATATTGACCGCCTCCTGGCCGATCATGGCATCAACTACCAGGAGCACCTCCGCAGGTTCTACACGGCTGGTGATGGTCTGCAATTCGGCCATCAACTGATCATCCAACTGAGAACGACCAGCAGTGTCCACGATAATGACGGTAAAACCGCCGAGCTCGCCTTTCTGGAGAGCATGAACTGTCAACTCTGGCGGAGCTACTCCTGCTTCCGAGAAGACAGGTACGCTCAGGCTCTCGCCAAGGGTTTCCAGCTGGGTCACCGCGGCTGGACGGTAAGGGTCTGCAGCCACGAGCATCACCCGTTCCCCCTGAGAGCGCAGCAGGCGAGCCAACTTTCCAGCGGCAGTGGTCTTACCCGACCCCTGTAGACCAACCAGTAAGATCACCCTTGGTTTAGGTCCGCTCAGGTTGAGACGTTCCGCTTCTCCCAGGGTTGCGATCATCTCTTCGTTGACGATCTTGATCACTTGTTGGGCGGGGTTGAGTGCTTTTGAGACTTCAGATCCAACAGCGCGTTCACGAACGCGAGCAATGAAATCCTTGACCACGCTGTAATGCACATCGGCTTCCAGCAGAGCCAGGCGCACCTCGCGCATCGCCGCGTCTACATCGCTCTCAGAGAGCTTGCCGCGCCGGCGGAGCTGCTTGAAGACTCCATTCAATCTGTCGGTGAGATTCTCAAACACTTACAATCAACCTTACGATACTGGTTTTACGTAGCAGTGCATTGTACTGTGGGAGGGGGGAATGGTCAAGAGGTGCAAGACAGAGGTGCAGGAGACTGGAGGAAATTAAGAGACCCCGCAATAATTGCGGGATGTATATGAGACAAGGAAGTTTACCGGAGGAGCGGCGATTTTTGAGTAGTAATGAAGAGAAAATCAAAATACAGGTGAATGCCTCGAAAAAGTATAAAACACAGGCAACCAATGTGGTCATCCTCTTAGCGCATTTTAATCATCCTCAAGCTGCCGTTCCCAGCAATGTTGCTGATATTCCTTGTACCCGAGTTCATATCAAAAATTCAGCCCGATATACCTCGAGCAACTTCTCTTACCCCAGGGGGTTAAATATACTATGGAGATGTATTTATCCTTCATAATTCTTCCTATTTATTCGAAAGGAGACACTTATTATGTCAAAAGTTGCGATTGTTACGGACAGCACGGCCACTATCCCCAACGACATCATGGAGCAGTATCCGTTGTGGGAGGTGCCGCTGGTGTTGATCTTTGGTGAAGAGACACTGGAGGACAGGATCGACATCCAACCCAGTGAGTTTTATGATCGCTTGGAGACAGACCCGATCCACCCAACTACCTCACAAGTTACGCCAGCCTCATTTCAAAAAATATTTAAACAATTATTAGATGAAGGGTATGATATCCTGGCAGTGCTGGTTTCTCCTAAATTGTCTGGTACGGTTGAATCAGCCAACCAGGTGAAGGCCGAGTACCCCGATGCAGCGATCGAAGTGTTTAATTCAGAATCAATAGTGATGGGTTTAGGGTGGCAGGCACTGATGGCTGCCCGGGCGGCCAAAGAGGGGGCATCTCTGGCGGAGTGTAAAGAAGTTGTAGAAAAAGCTAAACCCATGACTGGGGTAGTTTTCGCAGTGGAAACGCTGGAGTACCTTCACCGTGGAGGGCGCATCGGAGGAGGAGCTAAATTCTTGGGTACGGCGTTGAACTTTAAACCGATCCTGGAGATCCGTGAGGGAGCAGTTGAATCAGTAGAACGAGTTCGCACGCGCAAGAAATCGCTGGCGCGGGTGGTTAGATTGATCGAGGAACGCATTGATGGGCGCAAGCCGCTGCATCTGGCTACACTGAATGCCAACGCCGAAGAGGATGCACGTTGGCTTCTGGATGTTGGCTGTGCTCACCTAAATCCAGATGAGAAAATGTACACTGATGTCAGCCCCGTGATCGGCACTCATGTAGGTCCGGGAGTCGTTGGCCTGGCATACTTAGCCGGGATGTAGGCATCCCACCTGAATTTGAAATCCCTCCCTCTGCCTATTGAGAAGGAGGGATTTTTTGATACTGGGTGGGATTCGTGGTAGGCTTATTTTTACCTGAGAGTCCAAATAAATTCCTGGAGAATAAAAATTATGCCATCTTCATCTCTAAATAATTCTGATGACCTGCGAGTATATGACAATATCCTGGAGGTGATCGGCAATACGCCCCTGGTCCGTCTCAACCGGGTTGGACGCAGTGCTCCATGCCCGATATACGCCAAGATCGAGTTCCTAAATCCGGGAGGTTCGGTGAAGGACCGCATTGGATTAACCATGATCAGCGAGGCAGAAGATAGCGGTCGCTTGAGACCGGGAGGGACCGTAGTTGAATCAACTTCAGGCAACACTGGTGTGGGTTTAGCGATCGCCTGTGCTATCAAGGGCTACAAGGGAATTTTCGTAATGCCTGATAAGATGAGCCAGGAGAAAATCCAGCTGCTGCGCGCTTTTGGAGCCAAGGTGGTGATTACACCGACTGCAGTAGCCCCAGAAGATCCGCGCTCGTACTACAGCGTCGCAGATCGCATCGTTGCCGAGACTCCCAACGCCATCCTTGCCAACCAGTACCATAATCCCGAAAACCCGAAAAGCCATTACCTTACCACTGGGCCAGAGATTTGGAAGCAGACCCAGGGACAGGTAACCGATGTCGTCGTCGGTATGGGCACTGGCGGCACGATCACCGGAGTTGGGCGCTATCTCAAAGAACGCAATCCCCTGATTCGCATGGTCGGTGTGGACCCAACCGGCTCTATCCTGCTGGAAACCTGGCAGCAGGGGCACATCCCTGACGATGTGGAGGCAACATCCTACAAGGTGGAAGGGATCGGTGAAGATTTCCTGCCCTCATCTCTAGATCTATCTGTGATCGATGAAGTATTGAGGGTGACTGACAAAGAATCCTTCCTGTGGACGAGACGTCTGGTCAAAGAGGAAGGCATATTCTGCGGTGGGTCTTCGGGCTCAGCGGTCGCCGCCGCGGTACGCTACGCCCAACAGCTGCACCCGGAGCGTCTCGTGGTGGTAGTACTGCCCGATTCGGGATCACGTTACCTGTCGAAAGTTTTCGATGATAAATGGATGCGGGAAAACGGTTTCTTAGATATCGAATGGGGCGAGGTCTCGCTTCAGGAACTCTTAAAGGCAAAAACCGGCCCGAGTTTGATCTGCACGTCTTTAGAAACCCCAATGACAGAGGTGATCAACCAGATGAAGGAATATGATATTTCTCAAATACCTGTACTCAATCCGGATGGCGCTCTGGCTGGGATGGTTACCGAAGTAGATCTTTTAAAGCACATGCTTGAAGCAGGTCATGAACATTCTGAGGTCGAGACTATCGCCGCCATTGCCCAACCAATTGAAGCTGTTTTCCCGATTTACACCAGTTTGGAAGATGCCCTGCCTGCGGTTATGGAAGGAAATGTAATCCTGGTCACTGAAGGTGACCATCCAGCAGGCATCCTGACCAAGATCGATATGCTGGATTTCATTGCTGGAAAGAATTAGGCAAATGGGAAATCCAGAATTGTTCTCGTTAGATCATCTTGCCAAGGTAATTGTTCAAATGCAAGAAAGTACCCCTCACCTGGAGATCAGCCTGTGGCAAGCCTGGTGGAGCATGAATGGCATGATGACCAGCGTACTCCCCCCGTAGCGGCACGCACCATGAGAGCGGCGTGTTGCGCAATCCTCCAATCCCCACCCCCTTGCGGGATAGCAGCCAGCGTTGCATGGTGCTGGATGGGGCAAACCGGAACACCGCTTTACGAAAATTGAACTTCCCACATGTAGTGGTCCAGGTGGTTAAACCAGACGATCCGGGATTGAAACTATTTAACTGGAATCACGTGATTTGGGGGTTCGACCCGTCACATCTGCTGACGACCATCGAGCAGCTGCAAGATATTTATTTG